>Ga0208511_100025_pt1 | contig 148853 bp, 115 predicted proteins | sample LakWasMet39_LOW7_2_FD_183879 | JGI IMG/M metagenome (GOLD analysis project Ga0208511, IMG submission 183879) | Freshwater sediment methanotrophic microbial communities from Lake Washington under simulated oxygen tension - Sediment Metagenome... | ecosystem: Environmental > Aquatic > Freshwater...
TCTCGGCGCTCATCGACGCCTGCTACCGCGCGTACCGCAACAAGAGCACCGTGCTCCTCGCGGACAAGCTCCGGTCGCTCGGCTACGAGTACGCCACCAAGGCCGGCGTCTCGGTGTGCATGGACAACATGGTGATCCCCCCCACCAAGGCCAAGCACATCAAGGACGCGCAGGACCAGGTCCAGAAGGTCGTCGACTCCTACCAGGAGGGCGTGATCACGGACGGCGAGCGCTACAACAAGGTCGTCGACATCTGGGCCGGCGTCGCCGACAAGGTGGCGAAGGAGATGATGGAGCAGGTCGCGAAGGAGGACGTGACCGACCCCCTCACGGGCAAGGTCGAGCGCATGCCGTCCTTCAACCCGATCTGGATGATGGCCGACTCCGGAGCGCGCGGCTCGCAGCAGCAGATCCGCCAGCTGGCGGGCATGCGCGGCCTCATGGCCCGCCCCTCCGGCGAGATCATCGAGACCCCCATCACCGCGAACTTCCGCGAGGGGCTCTCGGTGCTCCAGTACTTCATCTCGACCCACGGCGCCCGCAAGGGCCTCGCGGACACCGCGCTGAAGACCGCCAACTCGGGCTACCTCACGCGCCGTCTCGTCGACGTCGCGCAGGACGCCTGCGTGACGGAGTTCGACTGCGGCACCACCGACGGCATCGAGGTGAGCAAGCTCGAGGAGGGCGGAGACGTCATCCAGCCGCTGGGCGACCGCATCCTCGGCCGCACGGCGCTCTACCCCGTGGTCGACCCGATCACCGGCCTCGTGCTGGTGAACGAGGGCGAGCAGTTCGACGAGGAGGCCGTGCGCAAGGTCGTCGACGCGGGCATCGAGGAGATCACCATCCGCTCGGTGCTCACCTGCGCCACGCGGCGCGGCATCTGCGCGCAGTGCTACGGGCGCGACCTCGCCCGCGGCTACCACGTGAACATCGGCGAGGCCGTCGGCATCATCGCCGCGCAGTCCATCGGCGAGCCGGGCACGCAGCTCACGATGCGCACGTTCCACATCGGTGGCGCGGCGCAGGGCGGGGCGACGGCGAGCTCGCTGTCCAACCGCTACGAGGGCCGCGTCAAGCTGGAGAAGATGGTCACCACCGCCCGCAAGGACGGTCGCCAGGTGGTGATGAACCGCCACGGCGAGCTGGTCATCGTCGACGGCACCGGCCGCGAGCGCGAGCGCACGCACCTGCTCTACGGCGCGGAGCTGCTCGTGAAGGAGGGCGACCTCGTCGCGCCGGGGACGGCCCTGGCGACCTGGGACCCGTTCTCCGTGCCGATCCTCACGGAGGTGGGCGGCGTGATCCGCTTCGCCGACCTCATCGAGGGTCAGTCGATGGAGGAGAAGGTCGACGAGGTCACCAGCCTCTCGCGCAAGCTCGTCATCGAGGCCCGCGACAGCACGCTGCGGCCGCGCATCGAGATCGTCGACCCGCACACCCGCCACGTGAAGAAGCAGGAGAACGGGATCGAGGGACGCTACCTCCTCCCCAACGGCTGCAACATCACGGTGCAGGACGGCGAGCAGGTCGACCCGGGTCAGATCATCGGCAAGATGCCGCGCGAGACCACGCGCACGAAGGACATCACCGGCGGTCTGCCCCGCGTGGCCGAGCTCTTCGAGGCGCGCAAGCCCAAGGACGCGGCGGTCATCTCGCCGATCGAGGGCTACGTGAAGTTCGGTCGCGAGACCAAGGGCAAGCGCCAGATCTTCATCGTGCCGAAGGGCCAGGAGGCCTTCCTCAACCAGCCGGTGGAGGAGGAGAAGAAGGGCTCGCGGCGCAAGAAGGTCGCCGAGCCGGTGATGCAGCCCGTCGAGGGTGTGGGCAAGGTCGAGGAGTTCCTCGTCCCGAAGAACAAGCTGCTGGTGGTGCGCGAGGGTGACTTCGTGAAGGCCGGCGAGCCGCTGATCGACGGGCCGGTGAACCCCCACGACATCCTGCGCGTGAAGGGCGAGAAGGACCTCGCCGCCTGGCTGGTGAACGAGATCCAGCAGGTCTACCGGCTGCAGGGCGTGGCCATCAACGACAAGCACATCGAGGTGATCGTGCGCCAGATGCTCCGCCGCGTTCGCGTGGTGACCGTCGGCGAGACGGACTTCCTCGTCGACGAGCAGGTCGAGAAGTGGCGCTTCGAGCAGGAGAACCTGAAGGCGGCCCGCAAGGTGCTCGCCAAGGTCGTCGAGGAGGGCAAGGTCAAGAACGCCCAGGTCGCAGACTCGCTGCGCCGCGCGGTCAACGCCCCGCTCGCCAACATGACCGCGGTCCTGAGCGAGCGGCTCGCCGAGGTCGGCATGAAGCACGGCGCCGACACCCCCGTGGGCACGGAGATCCAGAACGTGTTCAAGGTCTTCCACGAGGCCTTCGCGGTCGCGGAGCCCCTGCTCCTCGGCATCACCAAGGCCTCGCTCTCGACGGACTCGTTCATCTCGGCCAGCTCCTTCCAGGAGACGACCAAGGTGCTCACCGAGGCCGCCATCATGGGCAAGGTCGACGATCTCCGCGGCCTCAAGGAGAACGTCATCATGGGTCGGCTCATCCCCGCGGGGACGGGCCTCCCGGCGTACCGCCAGCTCGAGACCGTGGTGCAGTCCGAGGACGGCACCATCGTCGAGGGCGAGCGCGAGCGCAGCCGCGAGCGGCGCCCGCGGGTCTCCCGCACCGCCAACGCCGAGTAGTCCCTCCGTCCCTTCTCGTCCCCTCCCTGAGCATGTCCGCAAGCCCCTGAGAAGCGGGGCCTGCGGACGTCCCTCCCCCGCCCTCGACGCTCTCCTACTGTTGGGGTACCCACGGCTTCCATGAAGCTGCGAACCCTGCTTGGACTTCCGCTCGGACTGGCCACCTTCGGCCTCGGCTGCTCCGAGCCGATCAACACGGCTCCGCTCAACCTCCCCGACGCCGCCGCCGACGCGGCCGCCCCCGCCGACCAGGGCTCCGTGGACGCGCCCGCCGTGGATGCGCCCGGCGAGGACGTCCCTTCGGTCGACGCGGGCCTCGACGCCCCGCCGGCGGACGATGTGCCCGCGGGTGACGTCCCCGCGGTCGACGTGCCCGTGCCGACGGACGCGCGGGTGTCCTGCACCAGCAACCGCGAGTGCACCGCCAGCGGAAGGCTCTGCGACACCGCCGCGGGCCTCTGCGTGCAGTGCCTGACCGGCGCACAGTGCACCGGCGCGGGCGAGGTCTGCCTCGGCCACCGCTGCGTCGCAGGGACCCCCTGCGCGAGCTCGCGCACCTGCATGGGCCTCGTCTGCGAGACCACGCGCGGCGTGTGCGTCGACTGCCTCGCGGACGTCGACTGCACCGTCGCGGGCCAGGTCTGCCGCGCCAACACCTGCGTGCCGGCGCCCCGGCCGTGCCGGTCGTCCAGGGAGTGCAGCGCCTCCGATCAGGTGTGCGACACCGCGCGCGGCGCGTGCGTCGACTGCCTCACCGACGTCGACTGCGCGACGGGCCAGTTCTGCGGCGCGGAGAACCTCTGCCGGGCGCAGGTCTGCGTGCCCAACGCGACGAGCTGCGTCGACGTGATGCGCGTGCGGGTGTGCGACGCGCGCGGCACCGCGGCGGCCGATCGGCCCTGCGGCCCGAGCGAGGTGTGCGCGATGAACCGCTGCCAGCCGAGGGTGTGCATGCCCGGCGAGCGGAGCTGCGGCTCGGCCACGCAGACGCGGGTCTGCAACCCCGACGGGCTGGGCTACACCACGGCCATGTGCGTGGGGGCGCTCACCTGCTCGGCGGGCGCCTGCACCGACTGCGTCGACTCCGACGGGGACGGGCTGTCAGACCTCATCGAGGGCGCGCCGTCGCGCAACTCCGACAGCGACGCGACGCCCGACTACATGGACAGCGACAGCGACAACGACGGGTTCAGCGATCGGGTGGAGGCGGCGAGGGGTTACCCCGGCTTCTCGACGGGATCGCCCGCGCTGATGTGCGGCGCTGCGGCCGACAACTGCGACTCGGCGACGGATGGACGGCCCAACTACATCGACCTCGACTCGGACAACGACGGGGTGCCCGACGCCGACGAGCGCACGCGCAACACCAACCCCTGCGCGCGGGACACCGACGGCGACGGGCTGACCGACCTCGTCGAGCAGATCGCACGCACCGACCCGACGATGTCCGCGTCGCGCCTCCCTGCCACCTCGCTGGCCACGGAGCTGCCCTATCGCACCGGCGGCGTCGGCCCGGTCGACAACCAGGAGTTCACCTTCACCCTGCGGGCGAGGCCCGCCGACGTGATGTTCGTGATCGACAGCACCGGCTCGATGCAGCCGACCATCACGCAGCTCCAGACCGCCGGCGCGGCGATCATCGACGGCGTCACCACCCAGCTCGGAGCCTCGGCGGACGTGCGCTTCGGCGTGGCGGACTACCGGGACTTCGGCGAGGGGGACGGCAGCTCCTACGCGTTCACCGTGCGCCAGCGGCTCGACCGCAACCGCGCGCTCGCTCAGGCCGCGCTGCGCGCCTTCAGCGCCGACGCGGGAGGCGACACCCCGGAGGCGACGGTGCCCGCGCTCTACGGGCTGCTCAACGGCCTCGCGCTCCCCAACTACCGCGGGTCCTTCAACCGCAGCGCCACCGCGGCGGACTGCGGCGGCGACGCGTCGGCCTTCGGGTGGGGCTGCTTCCTCCCCGGCCGCACCCCGATCTTCATCGTGTACTCCGACGCCGGCTGGCACAACGGGCCGGGCTCCACGACCAACTTCTACGCGGGCACGCCGGGGACCCCGACCTATCCGCAGCTCACCGCGGAGATGACCCGCCGCGGCGCCCGCTTCATCTCCGTCGACGTCGCCACGTCGAGCCGCGAGCACTCGAGCGCCAGCGCTCGCTTCGCCGCGGACACTAACAACATCCCCGCCGGGGGCTCTCCCTTCGTCTTCGTCGGCGGCGCGAGCGCCACGCAGACGCAGGTCATCAGCGCCGTGAGCGCCATCGCCGGTCAGGCCCGATCGACGGTGTCGACCGCGGTGATCGCCGACCCGATGGAGACCCGGCTGCCCTCCGGGCGCACCACCGGCGAGTTCATCCGCACGATCAATCCGCTGCGGGGCGTCCCCGACGCGCCCACCGGGTACGACCGCCGCGAGGGGGCGACCTTCGTCGGCGTCGCCAACGGCACCGCGCTGACCTTCAACGCCGTGCTCGCCAACGACCTCGTGATGCCGGGCTCGGTCGACCAGGTGTTCGGGGTCTACGTCAACCTCTACGGCAGCGGGATCTTCCTGGAGCAGCGCACGTTCTACGTGCTCGTCCCGGCGCAGCGCTGAAGGGGAAACAGGAAGGAGAGGGGGGGAACCGTCCGACGGCCGCGCTCCGTGGAGGAGCCGTCGGGCGGTGCAGGGGGGCGAAGGGGAGGGGTCTACTTGTTCTCTTCGAACTCGGCGTCGATCACGCCGTCGTCCTTCGCGGCGGGCGGGGGCGTCTCGGCCGGGGCCCCTTCGCCGCCAGGGCCGCCGGACGACTGGTAGAGCAGCGTCGCGATGCGGTGCGACTCCTTCTCCAGCTTCTCCGTGGCGCTCTTCACGCGCTCGTCGTCGCCGGAGGCCACCGCGTCGCGGGTCTCCTTGAGCGCGGCCTCGAGCACCGTCGCGTCGCTCGGCTGGATCTTGTCCTTGTAGTCGCGGAGGGTCTTCTCGACCTGGTAGGCCATCGCCTCGGCCTTGTTGCGGTTCTCCGCCTCGTCACGGAGCCGCTTGTCCTCGGCCTCGTGGGACTGCGCCTCGCGCACCAGGCGCTCGACCTCGTCCTTCGGGAGACCGGAGCCCGCGGTGATGGTGATCTTGTTGTTGCGCCCGGACACCTCGTCCTTGGCGGTCACCTGGAGGATGCCGTTGGCGTCGATGTCGAAGGTCACGCGGATCTTCGGCACCCCCTGCGGCGCGCTGGGAATGCCCTCCAGCGAGAACCGGCCGAGGCTCTTGTTGTCGCGGGCCATCGGGCGCTCGCCCTGGAGCACGTGCACCTCCACCGTCGTCTGGTTGTCGCTCGCGGTGGAGAACACCTCGCTCTTCGACGTCGGGATGGTGGTGTTGCGCGGGATGAGCGGGGTGGAGATGCCGCCCTTGGTCTCGACGCCCAGCGAGAGCGGGCACACGTCGAGGAGGAGCATGTCCTTCACCTCGCCGGTGAGGATCGCGCCCTGCACCGCGGCGCCGATGGCCACGACCTCGTCGGGGTTCACGCTGCGGTTGGGCTCGCGGCCGAAGAACTCCTTCACCTTCTTCTGCACCATCGGGATGCGGGTCGAGCCGCCGACCAGCACCACCTCGTGGATGTCGGCGGGCTTCTTGTTCGCGTCCTTCATCGCGCGCTCGCACGCGTCGAAGGCCCGCTTCACCAGCGGCTCGAGGATCTGCTCGAGCTTGGCGCGCGTGACCTTGATGTTCATGTGCAGCGGGGCGTTGTTGGCCATCGCCACGTACGGAAGGTTGACCACGGTCTCCTGCGTCGCGGAGAGCTCGATCTTGGCCTTCTCCGCCGCGTCGCGGACGCGCTGGAGGGCCATCTTGTCCTTCGCGAGGTCGATGCCGTTCTCCTTCTTGAACTCCTCGATGAGGAAGTCCATCACGCGCTGGTCGACGTCGTCGCCGCCGAGGTGCGTGTCGCCGTTGGTGCTCTTCACCTCGACGAGGTTCTCGCTCACCTCGAGGATCGAGATGTCGAAGGTGCCGCCGCCGAGGTCGAACACCGCGATGGTCTCGTCCTTCTTCTTGTCGAGGCCGTAGGCGAGCGCCGCCGCGGTGGGCTCGTTGATGATGCGCCGGACGTTGAGCCCGGCGATCTTGCCGGCGTCCTTGGTGGCCTGGCGCTGGGTGTCGTTGAAGTATGCCGGGACGGTGATGACCGCGTCAGAGACGGTCTCGCCCAGGTAGGCCTCGGCGGCCTGCTTGAGCTTGCGGAGCACGTGGGCGCTCACCTCCGGCGGGGCCACGACCTTGCCGCGGATGCTGAACGCCGCGTCGCCGTTGGAGGACTTGGTCACCTTGTACGGTACCCGTCGGGCCTCCTCCTGTACCTCGCCTTCCTTGCGGCCCATGAAGCGCTTGGCGGAGTAGACGGTGTGCTCGGGGTTGGTGATCGACTGGCGCTTGGCGACCTGGCCGACCAGGACCTCGCCCTTCTCGTCCCAGCCCACGACGGACGGTGTCGTGCGGGCGCCCTCCTCGTTGACGATGACTTCGACGTCCTTGCCCTGCATCACGGCGACGACGCTGTTGGTCGTACCGAGGTCAATTCCAATTACCTTGGCCATGGTGATTTCCCTCTCCTTCGGATGTTTGGTGGTTGGTTCCGAAGCGTCGGCGAAACTAGCCATCAACCCCGCATGGTCAAGAGCCATGCCAGAGGATGTTTCAACGAGCGTCGGGAGGGCTCGGACGGGCGTGCCGTAGCAGCGCGAGCAGCCCCCCGACCGCCGGGAACACCAGCCCCAGGGCGAAGCTGCTGACCGACGCGGCGACGGCCACTTCGGCGGCGACGCCCGCCTGCGTGTAGACCATCGAGAAGACCGCCTCGCGCTGGCCGACGCCCGCGGGGGTGATCGGGACGAAGGTCAGCAGCACCGCGGCGGGGCTCAGGGCGATCACGGTTCGCAGGGGGGAGGCGGGCGCCAGCGCGTGCACCACGACGGCGAGGGAGAGCACCGCGGCCGACTGGGTGGCGAGCGAGAGCAGCAGCCCGAGGGCGAGGTCGGCCGGTCGCGTCGGGGGGGTGAGCGCGCCCAGCCGCGGGCCGAGGAGGGGCAGGGTCGCGAGCCGTCGCGCGAGCGCCGAGGAGCGCATCGCGGCGAGGGAGAGGGCGAGCAGCCCGAGCGACGCGACGAGGCCCAGGAGCGTCGCGGGAGCGAGCCAGCGGGGCGTGGCAGGCGAGAGACCGAAGGCGGCGAGGGCGACCACGAAGAGGCCCGCGAGACCGCCGAGGCGCTCGAACCAGATCCCGGCGAGGGCGTTGCCGAGGCCGCCGACGGTGTGGCGGACCGCGTCGCTGCGGGCGAGGTCGCCCATGAGGCCGCCGGGGAGGAGGTTCCAGAAGGTCGAGCGGAGCACCAGGGAGAGGCTCGCGAGCGTGCTCGGAGGGGTGGCGCCCCAGGCGCGGAGGAGCAGCGCCCAGCGCGTGGTGAAGAAGAAGATCGAGAGGGTCGACCAGGCCAGGGAGTGCGCCGCCGAGAGCGGTGGCAACGAGCCCAGGTGGGCGAGAACGCGGGAGGCGTCCACCCGGCGGGCGAGCCACACGATCGGGATCAGCACCAGCGCGGCCCTCAGCGCGGGGAGGGCGCGTCGAAGGGTCGGGCCTATGATTGGCTCCGCGCGCCGCAGCTCGCGCACTGCACCTCGTAGGCGGGCATCGGGTTGCGGCAGAACTCGCAGAGCTTCTGCCCGGGCAGCGTGCTCGGGTTGAGCATCGAGAGCAGCGGCCCCTGCGCGTCGGACGCGCCCGGGGGGAAGCCGATGGTGACGCCCGAGAGGGAGCCGCGGGGGAGGCCCATCAGCGCCTGAAGCAGCCCGGCGACCTGCTGGCCGCTGGTGTAATCGATGGGGCTGTTCATCGGGGTGTTGAGCCCGAGGCGCAGCGCGATGATCACCCCGTCGTCCATCACCTCGACGGGCAGCTTCACCGCCGTGACCGGAATCTGCGGCGCCGCCCAGACGTAGGCGTGCGTGGCCACGCCGACCCCGCGCGCGATCACGCGACAGGCCTCGCGAGCCTGGTCCTCCGGGGCGAGCGCGGTGCGCAGCACGCCCTCTACCGAGGCCTTCATGGCCGGGCCGAAATCTGGATTGAAGCGGAGGATCACATCTACGACCCGCGCGGGCTGCCAGTTGCTCATAGGGGTCGATGTTCTACCAGCGACCGCGGCCGTGAACACCAGCGCTTCCCGATCCGCCGGGGTGCACCGACGCTCGCTCGCACGCTATGCTGGGTGACGACGCAGGTCGCGACGCGATGGAAGGGAGCAGCGTGAGCATGAACTCGAATGAGCCGAAGGACGGGTCCGAGCGCCGGGAGCGCGCCGTCGCCGAGGGCACTGAACTCCGGGAGCGCGCCGTCGAGCACGCACGCAAGGTCGGCGATGCCCTGGGCCTGAAGGAGGCGCCCGTGTCCCCCGATGCCCCGCCGCCCTATCCCGCGCCGCCGGTCCCGGCCCCGCCCTATCCCCCTCGCAGGACGTTGAAGGAGACGCTCCCGTCCACGCCGCGCGCCATCGCACGGCAGGCCGCCGAGTCCCCTTCGCTCGAGCCCGACGCCCCGGAGCCCGCGCCCGTCACCCCGGCGACGGAGCCCGCCGCGGCCGCCGCGAGCCCCGCACCCGGTCCCGCCACGGAGCGCTGACCGACCGTACACCGGGTACGATCGGTCCCCCGCTCAGGGGCCTACCGGCCCCGGGATCGGCACCATCCCCGGTCGCCCGGGAGGCAGCGCGACCGCCTGGCGCTCGGGCATCGCCGCCAGCGTCACCTCCACCGTCGACACCGCCCCCTGCCGCACCAGCTCGACCCGCGATCGGTGCCCGATGCCCGCCGAGGAGGCGAGCCACGGGAGCTGCGTGGCGTCGGTGACGTCCTGCCCGTCGAAGCGGCGGATGACGTCCCCGGAGCGGATGTCCGCCGCCGCCGCGGGGCTGCCCGGCTCGACGTCCTGCACCAGCGCTCCGCGAGAGTCGGGCAGGTGCATCCAGTCGACCATGTTCTCCCGCACCGGGGCGATGGACACCCCGAGCCACGATCGCATCACCCGCCCGTACTGCCGAAGCTGCGGCACCACCACGCGCGCCATGTTGATCGGGATCGCGAAGCCCACGCCCTGCGCCTCGCGGTGCACGGCCACGTTGATGCCGACGACCTCGCCGGACAGGTTGAGCAGCGGCCCGCCCGAGTTGCCCGGGTTGATGCTCGCGTCGGTCTGCAGCAGGTTGCCGAAGCTGTCGTCGCTGAGGTGCACCTCGCGGCCGGTGCGCCCGATGGCGCTCACGATGCCCGCGGTGACGGTCTGCGAGAGCCCGTAGGGGTTGCCCATCGCCATCACCCAGTCGCCGACCGAGAGCCGGTCGCGTCGCCGAGCCGCACCGGGTGCAGCGCCACGCCGGGGGCCTTCATGCGCAGCAGCGCCACGTCGAGGCGCTCGTCGCGGCCGAGCACCTCCGCGGGGAAGCGCCGGCCGTCGTCGAGCTGCACCTCGATGAACGCCGCGCCCTGGATCACGTGGTTGTTGGTGAGGATCTCGCCGTTGTCCGCGATGAGGAAGCCGGTGCCTCGGCCCAGGGCCATGCGCTCCTGGGTGCCGTTGAAGCCCCACTGCATCGAGCTGACCTCGCGGATGGCCGCGAACACGCTGACCACCGAGGTGCGCACCTCGCGCACGATGGGCGCGAAGGAGGTCGGTGAGCCTGGCAGCGGGCCTCCCTGGGGCGCGGCCGAGGGGGCCGGGGCGTCGGGTGTCGCGGCGGGGCTCAAGGGCTCTGCGGCGCGAGGCGCGGGGGCCGGGGCCGGGGCAGCGATGGGGGTCATGTTGGGGAGCTCGCGACCTCGACAGGCCGTGAGGGGGCTCAGGAGAGCCAGGGCGACGCCCCACGGAACGAGGGAGGCGCGGCGGGAGAAAGGCATCAGTTACCTCGCGGTACGCTCAGCGATCTTGATGAACCGCATCCTCAGGTCATAGACCACCTGGTGGAGCAGACGCTCCTCCTCGCCGGTGAGGTTGCCCCGGGTCTTCTCCTGGAGCATCGCGACGAGGTCGATGTGGTGCCGGGCCAGCGGGAGGTTGAGCTCGCCCTTGCGACCCTCCGGACCTTCGACCTCGCCAAGATGCATCAGCGTGGCCGATGCCATCGAGAGGACGAAGGTGTTGAAGTCGATGGGCGGCATCGGATCGCCCACCTCGGGGAGGTGGGGATCGTCCGCGTTGGTGGGGGCGTCGGCGTCGTTCTCGTTGGACATGGTCGAGGGCGGTAACACGAGCGGCGGTGAGCGTTCAACGCCGCGCCGTGTGATCGCTCAACCCTCGACGTCGTCGGTCTCTTCCTCGTCGTCGTCGATGTCGTCGACCAGCTCGTCTTCGCCGAGGCGTGCGGTGACGGACTCGGCGTTGTCCGCGGTGTCACCGAGCTCGCGCAGGAAGGTGTCGTACTCCTCGCGGGTCACGATGCCCTTGCGGATGTTGCGCTCAACGACGCGGCGGTCGAGGAGCATGTCTCGGGGCGTGGAATCCTTGCGCATGTCGGGGTGTGCCTCCAACGGAAGCCGTAGGGGGGCCCTACGGGGCGGCGGACGCTACGAGCGGGGAGGGAGCGCGTCAAGGGCGCGTGCGACGACGGGGGCGACCCCGAGGAGGTGCAGGCGGAGGAGTTCGCCCGCGCGCTCCTTGTCGAGCGGCACCCCCCGCATCTCCGGGCGCTCGGAGGCGCTGGTCACCGCGAGCTGAAGGTGCGCGCCGAAGGCCTCGCAGTCTGCGACGAGCGCGTCGAGGGTGTGGTCGTCGACGAAGTCCACGTCCGAGAGGGCCGTGAGGGCGTGCGTGAACCGGTCGCGGTGGGGATACAGTGTCTCGTAAGCGAGCGCCTGACCGAGCTCCCGGTAGTGCCGGAGGTACTCCGCGATGAACTCGTGCGAGGGCCCCGCGGACCAGCGCTCGCAGGACGCCTGACGCGCCTTGCGGGCCTTGGCGGCGAAGGCGCGGGTGATGAGCGCGAAGATCCAGGCCCACTGCCGACCCTGCGAGGTGGCGCCGCGGCGCGCCCCGGGGTCGCCCACCGCGCGCTCGGGGTCGCTGCCTGGGCGGAACACCTCCACCATGCGCAGGATGCCGTGCTGCAGCGTCTCGACGAGCTGGCTGGAGGCCTCGAGGAAGCCCGCCAGCGCGGCCGCCTCGGTCGCCGGCGCGCCGCAGGGGGCGATCACCCGCTCGAGGGTGCGCCGCACCGCCGCGCGGAGGGAGAGCGCCGCCGCGGTCATCGCCGCCCGGGTGCGGCCGAGCTGCTCGCTCTCCGCGGTGAGGGCGTCGAAGCGGGCGCGGACGTCCGTCGCGGCCAGCCGCAGCAGCTCTCGCTCCAGGGTGTCGGCGAGCATTCCCCCGGCGCGGTCGCGCAGCACGTCGACGAGGGCGTCGGACTCCGCCCGGAGCACCGGGAGGAAGACGTAGGCCCGCGAGGCGCTCGACGGGTCGGCGGCGGCGGCGGCCATCATCTGCACCACGCGCAGCAGCCGGAAGTGCGAGAGGAAGGTGAGCGAGGCGAGCCGGTGGGCGGTGTCGGTCTCGCAGAGCTGCAGGCACTCCAGCACCTCGGGCGATCGGATGCGGTCGAACTCGGGTCGGAACTCCAGCAGCGTGAGGGGGTTGAAGCAGGTGTTGCGCTCGACCTCCCGGCGGAGCGTCGCGAGCGCCGCGAAGAACGACCGGTGGGACAGCCGATCGCCCCTCGCCAGCGCTTGCAGCAGCTCTCGCGCGACCCCGACGGCGGAGCGCAGCGCGGCCAGCGACTCGACCGGCGTCTGCGTCGGGGACTCGCGCCACGCCTCGGTGCGTGAGGTCTCGCTGAAGCCCACCGGGAGCCGCCGGGGGAGCGCGCCGTGGAGGTGCCCGGCGCCGAGCAGCCGGCCCGCGAGCGAGTACGCGCGAGAGAGCGCCGCGAGCGCGACGCCGACGTGCGGGCGGAAGTCCCGGTCTCGCAGCGGAGGCAAGCCCGGCCGCGTGGGCTGCAGCCGCGGGTCGGCCCAGAGGACGATGCCCTTCAGGGTCACCTCGAGCTCCAGCAGCACGTCTTCCTTGCGCTCCAACGAGAGCGCGGCGAGCCAGGTCTCGCGGGCGACGCTCTGGTCTCGCTGCATTCCGCGGGAGTCGCGCAGCAGGTCGGCGTGGGGGTCGCGGAGCCTTCGCGGCGCAAGGTCGGAGCGGCCGGTGATGGAAGCGCGCGTCCCTTGGGTCATTCGAAGAGCGTACCCTGAGGCGCGGTCGAAGCGGTGGGCGGTTCGACCCCGAGGTGCTCGTAGGCGCGCCGCGTCGCCACCCGGCCGCGGGGCGTGCGGGCCAGCAGGCCCTCCCGCAGCAGGAAGGGCTCGTGCACGTCTTCGAGGGTGTCGCGCGGCTCGGCCATCGCCGCGGCCAGCGTCTCGATGCCCGTCGGGCCGCCGTCGTAGAAGTCCATCAGGATGCGCAGCAGCCGCCGGTCCATCTCGTCGAGGCCGCGGTGGTCGACGCCCATGCGGTCGAGGGCCCGGCGCGCGGTGGCGAGGTCGATCTCCGGCAGGTCGGCGACCTCGGCGAAATCCCACGCCCTGCGGAGCAGCCGGTTGGCGATGCGGGGCGTGCCTCTGGCCCGGCGCGCGATCTCCATGGCGGCCTCCGGGGCGATGGCCGTCCCCAGGAGCCGGGCGCTGCGCCGCACGATGAGACAGAGCTGGTCGGGGGTGTAGAAGTCGAGCCGCATCACGATGCCGAAGCGCGACTGGAGCGGGCCCGTGAGGAGCCCGGTGCGGGTCGTGGCGCCGACGAGGGTGAAGGGGTTGAGGTTGAGCGGGATGGACGAGGCGTGGGCGCCGTCACCGGTCACCAGGTCGATCTTGAAGTCCTCCATCGCGGGGTAGAGGTTCTCCTCGACGATGGGCGTGAGCCGGTGGATCTCGTCGATGAAGAGCACGTCGCGCGACTCGAGCCGGGTGAGCATGCCGGCGAGGGCGCCCTTGTGCTCGATGGCGGGGCCGCTGGTGGTGTGCGCCTGCACCCCGAGCTCGTGCGCGAGGATCATCGCCAGGGTGGTCTTGCCGAGCCCCGGGGGCCCGGAGATGAGCACGTGGTCGAGCGGGCGGTTGCGCTTGCGGGCGGCGGCCACGAAGACCTTGAGGTTCTCCCGCTCGTCGTCCTGGCCGATGTACTCGTCGAGGGTCTTCGGGCGCAGCGCGAAGTCGAGCCGGGTGTCGTCGTCGGAGGTGACCGTCCCCGAGGTCACCGCGGCCTCCATGGGCTCTGGGGAGGGGGCGCTGGTCGGAGGCTTCTTTCGGGGGGCCATGGCGAGGCGGAGTGTACCCGATCGCCCGCCCCCGCCAATCGGCGGCGCGGGAGACCGTGACATAGCCTGTCAGCCGGTGGGGCGGAGCTGGTAGATGATGGTGACCACCAGAACGGCCCAGCCGAGCACGGTCACCACGAAGGGGACGTCGCGGAGCATGGCGTCGGTGGGGGACTCGCCATCGCGCGACCGGAGCAGCTTCACGAAGCGGGTCATGGCGACGAGCACGAAGGCGGTGGTGATCCAGAGGTAGCGGCGGGCGAAGACGAGCTGCGGCGGGGGGTCGAGGGTCCACGCCAGGTAGACGCCGACGGTGAGGAGCGCGAAGGTCCAGAGCACGGCGCGGAGGGCGACGGGGCTGTACGCGCGCAGGCTGCTTCGGGCCTTGGCCTCGTGGACCTCGAGCTCGTGGGCGCGCTTGCCGAAGCCCAGGAAGAGCGCGAGAAAGCCGGTGCTCAGCAGCAGGTAGAGCGAGGGGTGCACCGGGTGCGCGGGGGTCGAGACGGCGTAGGATCCGGCGACCACGCGGAGCACGAAGCCCGCGGCGATGCAGGCCACGTCGAGGTACGCCACTTGTTTGAGACGCAGCGAGTACGCGAGGTTGAGGGCGAGGTAGGCGAGGGCGGAGCCACCCACGGCGGGGTCGATGGCGAAGGCGCCCGAGAGGGCGACCACGATCAGGAACACCGAGGCGCCGCGGGCGACCGGGATCGAGACGTCGCCCGAGGCGACCGGCCTCAGCCGCTTGGTCGGGTGGCGCCGGTCTTCTTCGACGTCCACCAGGTCGTTGATGGTGTAGACCGCCCCGGAGAGCATCGAGAACGCCGCGACGGCGGCCAGCGCGCGCAGCAGGACCGGTTCATGGAAGAGATTCTTCGCAAAGACCACGGGCGCCAGAACGAAGAGGTTCTTCACCCACTGTTTGGGTCTCATCGACCTGATCAGTCCAAGGATCATGTAAGGGTCGGCGGACACTACCCGCGGCATCCCCGTGTGTCCACGCGGAGCGTCGCGGCGCTCGCCACGGCGCTCGCGGCGTGGATGGTGGCGGTGCCCGCGTGGGCCACCCCCGAGGACGACCTGGTGACCGCGCCGATCGCCGCGCGCTCTCGCGACGCCGCCGAGGCCGAGCTCGCGGTGTTGCGGCTGCGCGGGCTGCGAGAGTGGGTCGACCCGTCGAGGCTGCTCTCCCTCACCCGAGCGCTCTCGCGCGACCCCGCGGTGCTGCCCTCGGCGAGGGCGCTCGCGACCTTCGTCAGCGCGGAGTTCGCTCGCGACCTCGGCGAGGCCCCGGCGGCGGAGCGGGCCGCGACCTCGCTCGGGTTCATCACGCGCTGGCTGGTGGCCGGGCCCTTCGACAACGAGGGCCGCGCCGGGCTCGACCGCGCCGCCGGGCCGGAGGAGCAGCGGTACGCAGTGATCGATCCTGCGGCGGAGTTCGCGGGGCAGTCGCGCCCGGTGCGCTGGCGGCCGATGCCCGACCTGGCCTCGCTGGGGAGGGTTCCGCTCGACGCGATGGTGCGCCCGAGCGTCAACGCCTGCGCCTATGCGCACACCACCGTGCGCCTCGCCTCGGCGGGCCCCGCGGTGCTCCGCGTCGGCGCGAGCGGGGCGGTGCGCGCCTGGGTCGACGGCCGCGAGGTGCTGCGCGACCCCTCGGTGCGGCGGGCCTTCCCGGACCGCGACGCGCTGCCCCTCACGCTCTCCGCGGGGGCCCACCGGCTGCTGGTGAAGGTCTGCACCGACGAGCGGGGGATGGCCTTCTACGCGAGGCTCACCCGGCCCGATGGGACGGCCCTGCGCGTCGAGGCCTCACCCGACCCGGCGGCCGCGCCCGCGCTCACCGCCCCGGCCGGAGCGGCCCCGGCGATGCCCGCGTCGACCAGCACCTTCGCCCGCCTCCGGGCGCTCTCCGAGCGGTCGACCCGCGCGGAGGACCTCGAGCGCGTCGCGCGCTACCTGGTGCTCACCGGGTCGGACGACAGCAACGACCCGCACGCCGCGGACTTCGCCGAGCGCAGCGCCCAGGCCGCGCCCACGCCGGTGCGATGGATGCTCGCCGCCGCCACGACCCCCGACCGGGGACGGCGGATGGAGGCGCTGCGGCAGGCCTACGCGCTCGCTCCGGCGGACCCGCGGGTGCTGCTCGCGGTGGGCCGCGACCGTCGGGGAGGGGGCTACGCCGAGGAGGCGCTGCCCTTCCTCGAGGCCTCGCTGCGCGCGGACGACCTCGGGCTGGAGGCGGCGGTGGAGCACGCGCGGGTGCTGGAGACGATCGGGCTGCCGCTGGCGGCCTTCGAGGAGCTGAGCGCGCTCGCCGCGAGGGCGCCCCGGGCGCCGGGCGTGCTGCGCGCGGCGATGCACATGGCCGAGCGGGCGCAGCAGGGCGCGTCGGCGCAGCGGCTGCGGCGGTCGCTCTCGCAGGTGCGGGCGGGCGACGCGGAGGCGTGGGAGGCGCTGGCGAGGGACGCGCGGCAGCGGGGCGACCGCGCGGCGGTGATGGCGCTGGCGGACGAGATCGTAGGGCTCGACCGCGGCAGGCTCGACGCCTACTCGACCGCGGCGGAGCTGCTGGAGTCCGTGGGCGAGGGCGATCGCGCGGTGGCGACGCTGGCGCGCGCGCTGGAGATCGCGCCCGAGGAGCCCGCGCTCTGGAGCGCGAAGGGCTCGCTGGAGGAGCGCCTCGCGAGGGTCGACGCGGCGAGGGAGTCGCTCCAGCGGGCGCTGCTGCTGCGGCCGCAGGACGCCACCATCCGTCGGCACCTCGAGGCGCTCGCCCCGGCGCAGGCGCGGCCGGACGAGACCGAGGCCGAGGCGGCGACGGCGTTTCTGCAGCGGCGGGGCGCGGCGGAGGCCACCTTCAACGTCGCGACGCTGACCGAGCTCACGGCGAGGACCGTGTACGCCAACGGGCTCTCCGGCACCTTCCGGCAGATCGCCTATGAGGTGCGCACCCCGCAGGGCGCGCGCGACGGGCGGGCTTACACCATGCAGTATGATCCCGACTCGCAGCGCTTCGCGCTGAGGGCGGCGAGGGTGCACCGCCGCGACGGGGGCGTGCAGGAGGGGACGCAGGTGCAGGAGTTCTCGTCGACGAGCGACCCGTCGGCGAGGATGTACTTCAACAACCGCGTGGTGCAGGTCACCTTCCCCGACCTGCGGCCGGGCGACGTGGTGGAGCTTCAGTGGCGCGTCGACGACGTCTCGCCGCGCAACGCCTTCGCCGACTACTTCGGCGACTTCCAGTTCATCCAGGCCAACGTACCGCGCGAGCGCTGGCGCTACGTGCTTCGCTCGCCGTCGGCGAGGGAGATGTTCGTGCACGTCGCCTCGCTCCCGGGAGGGCGCGCGGTGACCGCCGCCACGCGCGCCGAGGGGGACGTCTCCGTCCGCACCTGGTCCGCCGACTCGGTCCCCGCGGTCGCGCCGGAGGACCACGCCCCGGGCTACGCCGAGCGCGCGGCCTACCTGCACGTGAGCACCTACCGCGACTGGGCCGCCGTCGGCCGCTGGTACTGGGGCCTGGTGCGCGACCAGCTCGTGGCCGACGACCGGCTGCGCGCCGTGGTGCGCGAGATCACCCGAGGCCTCACCGACGACCGCTCGAAGGTGCGCGCCATCTACAACTGGGTCATCGCCCACACCCGCTACGTGGCGCTGGAGTTCGGCATCCACGGCTTCAAGCCGTACCTGGTGCCGCAGATCTGCGCGCGCGGCTTCGGCGACTGCAAGGACAAGGCATCGGTGATCGTGACCATGCTCCGCGAGGCCGGGGTGGACGCCTCGCTGGTGCTGCTGCGCACGCGCGCCAACGGCAACATCGCGACGGAGCCCGCCTCGCTGGCGGTCTTCGACCACGCGATCGCGTACGTGCCCTCGCTCGACCTCTTCCTCGACGGGACGGCGCAGCACAGCGGGATGGACGAGCTGCCCGGCGGCGACCAGGGCGTGATGGCGCTCGTGGTCAACACCCGCGGCGAGGCGCGCCTCGTCGAGACGCCCGTGTATACCCCGGAGCGTAATCGCACCACCGCCACCGCGGAGGTCACGCTGCGCTCCGACGGCGGCGCCTCGATGACCGTGCAGCAGGAGCTGCGAGGCCCCAACGCGGCGGGCGCGCGCAACCTGCTCGAGGCCCAGGCGACGCGCGTCGAGCGCATCGAGGACGACCTGCGGGAGCTGCTCCCGGGGGTGCGCGTGACCTCCGTGCGCGCGGAAGGCCTCGACGACGTCGAGCGCCCGGTGCGCCTCACCTACGAGGCCACGGTGCCCACCATCGGCACCCGGCAGGGCGACACGGTGCTCCTCTACGGCGCCTCGCCGGTGCAGATGACCCGGCGCTTCGCGACGCGCTCGACGAGGGCGCACGACCTGGTGCTCGGGGTGCCGAGCCTGGTGGAGGAGACCCGCACGATACGGCTCCCGGCCGGGGCGAGCGTGCTGGAGGTGCCGCCGCCGGTGCGCCTGGAGGGGCCCTTCGGGCGCTTCGAGTACGCGATCACCGCGCAGGGCACGAGCCTCACGGTGCGGCGCGTGACGGTGCTCTCGCGAGACCGGGTGCACCCCGACGAGTACGGCGCGTTTCGAGAGTTCTGCCAGGCCGTCGACGACGCCGTCGCGCGCCGCATCGTGCTCCGGCTGCCGCAGGCGGGCCGGACGGAGGTGACCCGATGATCCGTCCCCTGAAGCTGCGCTCGGGCCTCGCGCTCGCGCTGGTGCTCTCTGCCTGCTCTCACGGCGGCCCTCGGGTGCAGTCCGCGCCCTCCCTCGCCGACCTCCGCCGCCGCGCCGCGGGGGAGCGCCCGGACTCCGCCGCAGCGGTCGACGCCACCCTCGCGGAGCTCGTCGCCCCGGGCGGATCGCTCTCCGCCGCCGCGAGCCTCGACGCCATGGCCCGATCGCGGCCGGGCGACCCGAGGGTGCGCTTCGCCGAGGGGCTCATCGCCTCGCAGCACGGCGATTTCGAGCGGGCGCTGGTGGCCTGGTGCGCCACCGTCGAGGCGGCGCGCAGCAGCGCCGACCCGATGGCGTCGAACATCGCCGAGGCGGTGGTGCCGAAGCTGGTATCGCTGCGCGGCGACGTGCGCGATTTCGCGACGCCCTTCCGGCAGCTCGTGGACGCGGTGGCGATCGATCCGGGGCGCCTCGGCGCCGCGGCCGCGACGGAGCTCCTCGAGACCGCTGTGCGCTGGGCCCGCGAGGCCGGTGACCGCGAGGCCGCCGCCCGATGGACCGCTGCCTCCGGCTGCGTCACCTCCTGGACCGTCGCTGGCCCCTTCGGTCCGCTGCCGATGCTGCGCTTCGACGAGGCGCTCGACCCCGACGGGAGCGCTCCGCTCCAGGCGGCCTACGACCTCGGCCCGGGGCGCGGGCTCCAGCCGACCTACCCCGTGAGGGCGCGAGGCTGCGCGGCCAACCTCGGCCGAGGCGTCACCCTCACCGGCGTGCTCTACGCGGCGACGGACTTCGTGCTGCCCCGCGAGGAGTCGGTCTCCATCCGCGTCGAGTCGCCCAACCTCTTCTCGCTGCTGGTCGACGGGGTGCCGGTCGCGGGCATCGACCCCCGCCGCGCGGCCGTCGGCGCCGTCGCCGAGGCCCGCCTCCGGCTGGGCGCCGGGGCCCACACGCTGCGCATCAAGGTCGCGAGCACCTACCACTCGCCGCTGGTCATCGCGACGGTCACCGACCTCGCGGGCCGCCCCGTCGCGACCTTCGCTCCCGCCCGCCGCTCGGCGGCGCCCGTTCCTCCTCGGGTGCTGCCGGTGCCCGCGTCTCCGGCGGACGACGCCTTCCTCCCCGCCGCGGCCTTCGGGGCCTTCGACCGCTACGTGCTCGCCGAGCTGGCCTTCTCGCGGCGGCACCCGATCGCGGCGCGCGAGCTACTGCGCCCGCTCATCGGCGAGGGGGCCACGCCCGCGACGCTCATCGCGTGGGGCTCCGTGGCGCAGGCCGATCCCTTCGTCCCTCCGGCGCAGTCCCGCGACCGGGCGCGCGACGCCTTCGAGCGCGCGGGGCGGGGTGATCCGCAGGCGTACTTCCCGGCGCTGGCCCTCGCTCGCATGGCCTCCGAGGACGAGCGCGGCGACGAGGCGCTCACCCTCTCTCGCGGCGCCGCGGGTCGCTTCCCCGACAACCCCGAGGTGCTCTCCGACCTGGCGACCCGGCTCATGGATCGCAACTGGGACGGCGAGGCTCGCACCATACTCGAGCGGGTAAGGCAGCGGCTGCCGGGCTCGTGCTGGTCGACGCGGATGCTCCTCTCGCTGGCGCAGCGGCACGGCGACGGCACCGAGGAGTCGGCGCTGGCAGACGAGATCCGCCGGTGCGACGCGCTCTCCGACGCGCCCGCCTCGGTGGCGCTGCGGATGCGGCGCTTCGACGTGGCGGGCCAGGAGTACGACCGGCTCCTCGCGGACGACCCGGAGGGCCGCGGGCTGCGTCGCGCGAGGGTCGAGCTGCTGCGGGCCAGCGGGCGCCACGAGGAGGCCCGGGTGGCCGCGAGGGCGCTGCTCGCGGAGATGCCCGAGGACGACGCGCTGCGGGCCGACCTGGCGGACCTCGAGCTGGCCGCGGGGCGTCCCGCCGAGGCGAGGGCGATGCTGACCCACGAGCTCGCGCGCCGCCCGGCGGAGCTGGCCTCGCTCTACCGGATGCGCGCCTACCTTGCAGGCCGCGAGGACCTCCAGCCGTGGCGCCTGGATGGGCGTCAGGTGCTCCGAGACTTCGAGGCCTCGGGGCGCAGCTACGAGAGCGCGGCGGTGCTCGTGCTCGACTACACCGTGCGGCGGAGCTACCCGGACGGGTCGGCGCTGGAGCTCACGCACAACGTGGTGCGGGTGCAGACGCAGGAGGGGGCGGACGCGTTCGGGGAGTTCCAGCTCCCGGCGGGGGCGACGCTGTGGCGCATCCGCACGCTGAAGGCAGACGGTCGGGTGCTGGAGCCCGAGGAGATCGCGGGCAAGGACTCGCTCTCGCTGCCCAACCTCCGCCCCGGCGACGCGCTGGAGTTCGAGTACGTCCGAACGCTCCCGCCCTCCGACGCGGCCCCCGGGGGCTTCTCCTCCGACCGCTTCTATTTCCGCGGCTTCGAGGTGCCCTACGACCGCTCGGAGTACGTGGTCGTGGTGCCCAGGGAGATGGAGCTCACCGTCGACCCTCGGGGCCCTGCGCCGACGCTCGCGCGCGCCGAGCGCGGCGGACTGATCGAGTACCGGTGGATGGTCCGGCAGAGCGACCGCATGACGCCGGAGCCTCGCTCGGTGATGGCGCGGGAGTTCATCCCGAGCATCGCCGCGGGCTTCGGCGCGACCTGGGAGCGGCTCGTCGACGCGCTCCGCTCGCGGCTCATCGAGCAGGACCCGGCGGACCCGGAGGCCCTCGCGCTCGCGCGTCACATCACCCGTACGGCACGCACCCCGAGCCAGCGGCTGCGGCAGCTCCATCACTGGGTGCTCGAGAACATCCAGCAGGAGGGCGCCGGGACGCCCTTTGAGGTCGCTCCCCGCATGGTCGCCGCGCGCTCGGGCCACCGCACCCGGGTGCTCTGCTACCTGCTGAAGCAGGTCGACGTCCCTTGCGAGATCGCCCTGGTGCGCCAGGGCAACGCGGACTCGACGCCGTCGCAGCTCGCCGACGACGAGACCTACCAGTCGCTGCTGCTGCGGGTGCGCACCGAGGCCGGCGAGCAGTGGGTGACCGCCGCGGACGCCAACGCGCCGACCCTCTATGTCCCGCCCGCGACGGCGGGCGGAGAGGCGCTCGTGCTCGCCGCGGGAGCGCCGCGCACCCGGGTGTCTCCGTTGGACATCTCCGCCCACGGCCGGGAGCTCACCGTGAGCCTCGCGCTCTCGGCCGACGGATCGGGCCGCGCCACGGTGCTCGAACGCCTCCGCGGGTACGCCGCGACCGGGGCGCGCTCGGCGATGCGCCGGCTCGACGCGGCCAACCGCGACCGGCAGTTCGAGGCCTACGTGGGGGCCATGGTGAGCGGCGCGACGCTGGAGTCGCTCGTCGTCGAGGGGACCGAGGACGTCGAGGCGGACATGGTGTTCCGATACACCTTCCGCGCGCCCGGCATCGCGAGGCGGGACGGCGACCGGCTGCGCTTCGACGGGATGTTCCGCGCCGAGGCGGGCCGCGCCTACGCCGAGCTCCCCTCGCGCGAGCACCCCCAGTGGAACGGCGACCCGGTGAACGCCTCCCTCTCTCTGACGGTGCGCCTCCCCGAGGGGGCCGCGGTCGGATCGCTTCCCACCGACGCCGCGGAGGAGTCCGTCGGCGGCGTGCGCTGGTCGCTCCGCTGGCGCTCCGACGCCTCGGGCTTCTCCGTCGAGCGCCGCGTGGCGGTCCCCACCGGGCGCGTCGCTCCGGACGACTACCCCGCCTTCGCCACGGCGCTCCGGGCGCTCGACACCGCGGACACCCGCGAGGTCTCGATCACCCTCCGCCGCTGACCTCTCCCTCCGCTACGGCTCTCCCACGATCTGCACCTCTCCGAAGGGCTCCCGCTCGATGAGCTGGAGCGCCCTGAATCGGTAGAGGGTCACCTCGGGCCGAAGGTAGCCCGGCGCCGGAAGCGAGCGCTCCGTCGCCAGCGTGCGGAGCGCGGTCACCGGGTCTTGCGGGGCTGCGCCCGGGAGCGTGGGGAGCACGTACTCCCAGCCCGCCATGCGCTCGAAGCCCACCGACCACGCGGGGGCCGGCGCCGCGCGACGCAGGAACTCCGGCGTCCGGGCACCGAGGACGCCCTTGTCGTGGAAGAGCGACACGCTGATGCGGCGGGTGAGGAGCGCGTCGCGCAGACGGCCGTAGCGGTCCTGGAGGGGCGTGCTCCAGCGGTTGATGATCGCGAAGCTGCCGTCGAGGAGCGCGCGGGCCACCGAGCCGCCGCGGGTCGAGCGCCAGAGCAGCGGCGCGTCGCCGTCGCGGACCACGAGGGCGACCTCCACCGCGCGGGCGCGGCGCAGCGACTCCGGGAAGATCCGCTCGGAGGGGGCGGCCGCGCCGGAGAGCACCAGCCGGGCGACGGAGACCAGCCGTCGGGCGTCCTCGGGGCTGATGGTCACCGGCTCGTCGCGCTCGTAGAGGGCAGTGGTCTCGTCGAGGAAGACCGCGCTCATCCCGGCGACCGGGCGCAGCGCGGCGAGGCGGGCGGCCACGCTCGACGGGCCCCCCGGGGCGCGCAGCGAGCCGTCGACGCGCACCAGCAGGCCATCGAGGTGGGCCCGCTGGAGGGCCGCCCCGACCGAGGCGCCGTCCTCGCTGCGGAGCGCCGCGGAGAGCCCGGGGATCCCGTCGGCGTCGCGGAGGGCGGTCTCGACCGAGGGCATCCCGAGGGGCGTTCCCCCCAGCACGGCGACGGCGCCCCGGTCGCGGAGCTGCTCGACCAGGCGGTCGTAGCGGCTGGACCACGGCGCCCGGATGATGCCGCCGCGCCAGGCGGCGCCGAGCGCGACGACGAGCAGCGACGCAACCGCCGCGATGATCCAGAGGGCCTTTTTCATGAGGGGCGCGGACCCTAACTCCAAGCGACGCGCTTCACCAACGAGGGCGTTGCGCCGTCTCGGCCGGTTGGGAGTATCCTCCGCGCCCTTCTCAGTACCCCCCGAAGCAAGTCCCGCTTTCAAAAGGAGCACGCACCGTGATCATTGGAGTTCCGAAGGAGATCAAGACCCGCGAGTACCGCATCGGCATGACGCCCGCGGGGGTTCGCCAGCTCGTCGCCCAGGGCCACACCGTCCTGGTCGAGACCCGGGCGGGCGAGGGATCGGGCTTGCGGGATGAGGCGTTCACGCAAGCCGGGGCCACCATCGCGCAGTCCGCGAGCGAGGTGTGGCACCGCGCCGACATGGTCATGAAGGTGAAGGAGCCGCTGCCCGCGGAGTTCGAGTACTTCCGCCCGGGCCTGGTGATCTACACGTACCTGCACCTCGCGGCGGAGCCCGTGCTCACGCGCAAGCTCATCGAGAAGAAGGTGCGCGCGGTCGCCTACGAGACCATCCAGCTCCCCGACGGGTCGCTCCCGCTGCTGCGTCCGATGAGCGAGGTCGCGGGGCGCATGGCCGTGCAGGCCGGCGCCACCTCGCTGGAGAAGTGGCGCGGCGGCAAGGGCGTGCTCCTCGGCGGCGTCCCCGGGACGCGCCGCGGCCGCGTGGCCATCCTCGGCGGAGGCGTCGTCGGGCGCAACGCCGCGAAGATCGCCATCGGCATGGGCGCGCAGGTCACCGTGCTCGACGTGCGCTCCGACACCATGGACTACCTCGAAGACATCTTCGGCGGCTCCATCGAGACGCTCTACTCCAACCCCGCCAACCTCGAGGAGGCCGTCACCCGCGCCGACCTCGTCATCGGCGCGGTGCTCGTCCCCGGCGCCGTGGCCCCGCGGCTCGTCGACCGGGCGCTCGTCTCCAAGATGGAGAAGGGCTCGGTCATCGTCGACGTCGCCATCGACCAGGGCGGCTGCATCGAGACCGTGCGTCCCACCAGCCACGACAACCCCACCTACGAGGTCGACGGGGTGATCCACTACTGCGTGCCCAACATGCCGGGCGCCGTGGCGCACACCTCGACCTTCGCGCTCACCAACACCACCATCCGCTACGCCATCGCCATCGCGAAGTACGGCGTGGTCGAGGCCGCGAGGCGCGACCCGGTGCTGGCCCTCGGCATCAACTGCTTCGACGGCGCCTGCACCTACGACGCCGTCGCCCAGGCGCACGGGCTCGAGTACACGCCGCTCGCGACCGCCCTCGGCTGACCGAAGAATCCCTCCCGCTTCTCTGCTAGCGTGCGCGGCCCCCCGATGGCCGTCGACGTCTCCCCCGAACGTGTCCGTTCCACCGCCGAGCTCGCGCGCCTCGCGCTGCGCGACGACGAGGTCGCGCCCCTCGCGGCGCAGCTCCGGGTCATCCTCGCCCACGTCGCCGAGCTCGACGCCTGGGACACCGAGGCCGTGCCCCCGACCGCTCAGGTGCTCGACCTCGCCATGACCCTCCGCGACGACCTCCCGGCCCGGGGCATCGACCGGGCGACGGCCCTCTCCCAGGCGGCGCGCACCGAGCTGGGGGCCTTCGTGGTGCCTCGCTTCGTGGCGGAGTGAGCGATGGCCGACCTCACCACCCTCGACGCCTCCTCGACGCCGCGGCGCATCGCGGCGGGGGAGCTCGGCGCCATGGAGCTCTGCCGGGCCTTCCTCGACCGCACCGCGGCGCTCGACCCTTCCATCGGGGCCTTCCTCCGGGTCGACGCGGAGGGCGCCCTGGCCTCGGCGCGCTCGATCGACGCGAGGGTCGCCCGGGGTGACTCCCTCGACGGGCTCCCGCTCGCGGGGGTGGTCGTCGCGGTGAAGGACAACCTCTCCACCCGCGGCCTCCGCACCACCTGCGCGAGCCGGATGCTGGCGGAGTACGTCCCTCCGTATGACGCCCACGCGGTCGAGCGGCTTCGCGCGGCCGGGGCGGTGATCCTCGGCAAGACCAACCTCGACGAGTTCGCGATGGGATCGTCCACGGAGAACTCCGCCTTCTTCCCCACCCGCAACCCCTGGGACCGGGCCCGCACCCCCGGCGGATCGTCCGGCGGCAGCGCGGCCGCGGTCGCCGCCCGCTTCAGCCAGGTGGCCCTCGGCAGCGACACCGGCGGCTCGGTGCGTCAGCCCGCGGCGCTCACCGGCGTGGTCGGACTCAAGCCCACCTACGGCCGGGTGTCCCGCTGGGGCCTCGTGGCCTTCGCCTCCTCGCTCGACGTGGTCTCTCCGATGGGCGCCACCGTCGAGGACGTCTCCCTGCTCTACGCCGCCATCGCGGGCGCCGATGCGCGCGACGCCACCTGCGCTCTCCGCCCGGTGGAGCGCGCCGACCTCTCGCTCGGGCCCGAGGTGCTGCGGGGCCTCCGGGTGGGCGTCCCCAGGGAGTACTTCGGCGACGGGCTCGACGCCGACGTCGCATCGCGCGTGCGCTCGGCCCTCGACGCCATCGAGCGCGCCGGGGCGCAGCTCGTCGAGCTCTCGATGCCCCACACCCGGGCCTCGCTGGCGACCTACTACGTGCTCGCTCCCGCGGAGGCCTCGTCCAACCTGGCCCGCTTCGACGGCGTTCGCTACGGGCTGCGCGTCGAGGCCGACGACCTCCGGGGGATGTACGGCGCCACCCGCGACCAGGGCTTCGGGGCGGAGGTGAAGCTGCGCATCCTGCTCGGGACCTTCTCGCTCTCCGCGGGCTACGCCGAGGCCTTCTACGGCAAGGCCCAGCGGGTGCGTACCCTCATCGCCCGCGACTTCGCAGAGGCCTTCGCGAAGGTCGACGTGCTCGCGACGCCCACCTCGCCGACGGTGGCCTTCCCGCTGGGCGAGCGATCGGGTGACCCGCTGTCGATGTACCTCGCGGACGTCTGTACGCTGCCCCCGTCGCTGGCGGGCGTGCCGGCGGTGTCGGTCCCAGCGGGCCTCGGGGCGTCGGGGCTGCCGGTGGGGCTGCAGCTCGTAGGACCGTTGTTCTCGGAGGCGCGGCTGCTGGCGGTCGCGCACGGTGTGGAGTCATTGTTGGGTCGAGTGGGAGCGCCATCGTGGTCATGAACTTCATTGAAGAGCTTCGCGTTCGGGGATTGTTCCAGTCGGTGTCGGACGAGGCGGGCCTCGCCGAGGCGCTGGGGGCCGGGCCCATCACCGGGTACATCGGCTTCGACCCGACGGCGGCGAGCCTGCATGTGGGGAGCCTCTTCCAGATCCTGCTGCTGCTTCGGTTGCAGCGCGCGGGGCACCGCCCCATCGCCCTCGTCGGCGGCGGCACGGGCCTCATCGGCGACCCGAGCGGCAAGTCCGACGAGCGCTCCATGCTCTCCCCCGAGCGCCTCGCGGAGAACCTCTCGGGCATCCGCGGTCAGCTCTCGAAGTACCTCGACTTCAACGACAGCCCGACCGGGGCGGTGCTCATCGACAACGCCGAGTGGCTCGGCGCCATCGGCCTGCTGGAGTTCCTGCGCGACATCGGCAAGCACTTCTCGGTCAACGCGATGGTGCAGCGCGACTCCGTGCGCAACCGCCTCGAGCAGCGCGAGCACGGCATCTCGTACACGGAGTTCAGCTACATGCTGCTCCAGTCCTACGACTTCCTGGCGCTGCGCGACCGCTTCGGCTGCCGGCTCCAGCTCGGGGGCAGCGACCAGTGGGGCAACATCGTGTCGGGCGTCGACCTCGTGCGACGCCTCCGCAACGAGGAGGTCTTCGGCCTCACCACGCCGCTGCTCACCCGCAGCGACGGCAAGAAGTTCGGCAAGAGCGAGGCGGGCAACGTCTGGCTCGACCCGGCGCTCACGTCGCCGTACGAGTTCTACCAGTTCTGGCTCAACACCTCCGACGACGACGTGGAGCGCTACCTGCTCGCGCTCACGCTGGAGCCCGTCGAGGTCATCGCCGAGGCGGTCGCGGCGCACAAGGCCGACCCCGCCAAGCGCGGCGCCCAGCGGATGCTCGCGGCCTCGGTCACCCGCTTCGTCCACGGCGACGAGGCGCTCGCGAGCGCGCAGCGCACCACCGAGCTGCTCTTCCAGGGCGGCGACCTCCGCACGCTCGCGGCCGACGAGCTCGCTGCGGCCTTCAAGGGCGCGCCCAACCACAGCCTCGCGCGCTCGACGCTCGGCACTCCCGAGGCGGGCTTCGTGAAGGTGCTGGCCGACGCGGGGCTCTTCAAGTCGCGCTCCGAGGCGCGCAGCTTCGTCGCGCAGGGCGGGGCCTCGGTGAACGGCGTCGCGGTCTCCGACGTGCAGCGCGTGCTCACCGTCGACGACCTGCTGCACGGCGGCTTCATCGCGCTCCGAAAGGGGCGCAAGAGCTGGCACGTGGTGCGCGTCACCGACGGCTGATGCAACGAAGCCACGGGCTGCGATAGAGTCCGCCCGTGCTTACCCGGCAGGCCTTGGTGGTGCTCCTCGGAGCGGGGATCGTTGGCGGCTGCTCCTTCCCGACGGAGGAGTTTCGCGCCCGCGAGGCCTTCGTCGACGCGGGCCCCGACGTCCCCAGCGACCTCGCCTCCCCGACCGACCTCGCGCCCGATCGTCCCCTCGACGCGGGCGGCGTGGACGCGCCGGTGATCCCCGATGCGCGTTCGAGCTGCAGCGCCGACGCGGCCTGCGCGGCGGGCGCCTCGTGCTGCGGGGGCTTCTGCGTGGAGGTGCAGTCCGACGACCGCAACTGCGGGGCCTGCGGCAACGCCTGCGGCGCGGGCCGCTCGTGCTGCAACGGCGCCTGCACCGACGTGTCCGGCGACGTTCGCAACTGCGGGGCCTGCGGCAGCGTGTGCGACTTCGCCAACGGCGCGCCCCGCTGCGCCGCGGGGGCCTGCGCGGGCGGCGCCTGCACCGCCGGCTTCGGCGACTGCGACGGCGACGCCGCCAACGGCTGCGAGGCCAACCTCGCGGAGTCGCCGCAGCACTGCGCGATGTGCGGCCGGGCCTGCCCCGCCGGGGCCAACGCGACCTCGCGCTGCGAGTCGATGGCCTGCCGCACCACCTGCGAGCCGGGCTACGGCGACTGCGACGGCAACGCCGCCAACGGCTGCGAGGCGCCGCTCTACACCGCGAGCGCCCACTGCGGGGCCTGCGGCCGCGCCTGCGTCGGCGGCCCCAACGCGACCGGCGCATGCCTCTCCGGCACCTGCGGCATCGAGTGCGCCGAGGGCTTCGCCGACTGCGACGGCAACGCCGCCAACGGCTGCGAGGTCGACACCCGCACCTCGCTCTCCCACTGCGGGGCCTGCGGCGCCGCGTGCTCCCGGCCCAGCGCCTCGACCGCCTGCTCGGCGGGGGTGTGCGCCATCGCGGGCTGCAACGCGGGCGCGGGCAACTGCGACGGCAACGCGGTCAACGGCTGCGAGACCAACACCCGGCTCGACAGGGCCAACTGCGGCGCCTGCGGCCGCGTGTGCCCCGCGGGCGAGGTCTGCTCCAACGGCGCCTGCCTCTCGACCTGCGCGGGCGCCACGCTCTGCGCCGGGGCCTGCGTCGACACCACCACCAACCCCTCGCACTGCGGGGCGTGCGGGCGGGTGTGCTCCGCCGCCAACGCGGTGGCGGGCTGCGCCGGGGGCGTGTGCACCGTGGCGAGCTGCAACGCGGGCTTCGGCAACTGCGACGGCAGCGCCGCCAACGGGTGCGAGGTCAACACCGGGAGCGATCCGCGCAACTGCGGCGCCTGCGGGGAGGTCTGCAACTCGACCAACGGCACCTCGTCGTGCGTGGCGGGCGCGTGCCGCATCGCGTGCGCCGCGGGCTTCGCGGACTGCAACTCCGACCCTGACGACGGCTGCGAGACCAACCTCACCACCAGCCTCGCCAACTGCGGGGCCTGCGGCCGCGGGTGCTCCGTCGCCAACGGCGTGGCGGCGTGCTCCGCCGGCGCCTGCGGCGTCGCGAGCTGCAACCGCGACTACGCCAACTGCGACGGCAACGCGGCCAACGGCTGCGAGGTGCTCACCAGCCGCGACGTGTCCAACTGCGGCGGCTGCGGGCTGGCGTGCCTGCGAGGGCAGTTCTGCTCGGCCTCGCGCTGCCAGCTCAGCTGCGGCACCGGCCTCACGGCGTGCAGCGGCGCGTGCGTCAACCTCGCCACCGACGAGGCCAATTGCGGCTCCTGCGGGCGCCGCTGCCTGCTCGGGCTCACGTGCATCGCCGGGGCCTGCGCCTACCCTCCGCCGTCCAACGACGTGTGCACCAGCGCCGCGGACATCAACCTGGCGTCGGGGTCGCGCATCACCGTCGCGGGGACGCTGGCCGGCGCCGGTCGGGACGTCTCTCCGCCCTGCGGCGCGCTCGGCACGGCCGACGTGTTCTATCGGCTGACGCTCACCCGCCGGGAGTTCGTGTACGCCGACACCTTCGGCTCGGCGCCCGACACCAAGCTCTACTTCATGAACACCTGCGCGTCGCCGATGAGCACGCGCACCACCGGCGACCTGGTCTGCGACGACGACCGCGGCCTCGCCTGCACCGGCGGTACCACCGGGTCGCAGGTCTACACCGTGCTCCCGGCGGGGACGTACTACCTCGCGGTGGGTCTCCAGTCGGGCGTGGCGGGAAGCTTCACGTTGCACATCGAGCACCTCCCGGTGGGCTCCGGTCGGGTGCTCCCGCTGGCGCGCGGGTCGAGCAGCCTCTCGGGCAGCACCGTGGGCACCACCAGCGGGTACAGCGGCGCGTGCGGCGGCAGCGGCCCCGAGGCGGCGTACTGGTGGGTCTCGTGTCCGGAGAGCGCGGCGGGGGCCTTCACGGCCTCGACCTGCCTGGGCACCACCTTCGACCCGGTGCTCAACCTCCTCAACGGATCGGGCGCGGGTCAGCTCTGCAGCACCACGCCGCTGACCGGGTTCTGCTCGACCAACAGCGCGGCCATCTCGCAGACCATCGCCGCGGGCGCGGGGCTCCACGCCCTGGTGGTCGACGGCTACGGCGGCACCTCCGGGAGCTACAACGTCGGTGCCAACCGCCCGTGAGGGCGCGACGCGGATGGTAGCGACCCGGGCGCCGGTGCTGGTGGTGGGCGCCGGCGTGGCGGGCCTGAGCGCGGCGGTGTGGCTGGCCCGCCGTGGGCATCGGGTGACCGTTCGGGAGTCCTCCTCGGCGCCCGGCGGACTGCTGGAGCCCGTGCATTTCGAGGGCGGCGAGTACGACCGCGGGTCGCATCGCATCCACCGCGAGGCGCTGCCCTTCCTTCGCGCTCGCCTCCCGGCGGAGGGCTGGGTGGAGCGGCCTCGGCGGGGGATGCTGGTGCTCTCCGGTCGACAGGCGGGGTATCCGTTGAGCCCGCTGAGCTTCGCGCGGGCGCTCGGCCCGGAGACGACGGCGCGCATGGCGCTGGGGTGGCTGCTCCGTCCTCGGCGGTGGGCGCGCTTCCGGAGCTGGGAGCGCGACCGTAGGGCCGACGCCTCGGAGCGGGACGAGGGCTACGAGCGCTTCGTCCTTTCGAGGGTGGGCACCGCGGCCTACGAGTCGTTCTATCGGCCCTACGTGGAGAAGGTCTGGGGGATCGATCCGACGGAGCTGTCGGTGTCCGTGGCCCGGCAGCGGTTCTCCTCGTCGGCTCCGGTGTCGCGGGTGCTGTCTTCCCGGCGCGACGAGTCCTTCTGGTACCCGGTGAAGGGCATGGGGGGATTGATCGATGGTCTGATGAAGGAGGCCTACGCGCTGGGGGTGGCCGTGGAGACCGGCGCGCCGGTGGATACGCACTCGCTGCGGGAGTGGCCCTCGGTGCTGCACACGGGGCCGCTGGAGTCGGTGTCGAACACGGCAGGGATGTCGCGTCGCGGGCTGTACCTTCTTCACCTGCGATTCGCGGGGGCGCCGACGGACGAGGTCGACACCTGGTATGTGCCTGGTGGGGAGTCGTGGTTCGGTCGGGTGTCTCGACCGGCGGCGTTCACCGGGGGGCGCACCGATCGGTCGTCGACGGTGCTGGCGCTGGAGATCCCTGAGGGGCGGTGGGGCAGGGGGAGGGACTTCCTGGGGCAGCTCGAGGTGATTCGTGGGCAGTTGATGGAGGCGGGCATCGTGCGGGGAGAGGCGGCCCTGCTGGGCGCGAAGCAGACCTTCGTGGGCGGGGTGTACCCTGAGTACCGCCGAGGGTGGGTCGCGTCGTGGAGCGAGGCGATGGCCTCGGTGGCGTCGCTGGGCAACGTGTACATGGCGGGTCGGCAGGGGCTGTTCCTGCACTGCAACATCGACCACGCGGTGGCGATCGCGCTGGCCGCGGCGGAGCACCTGTCCGACGGGGTGGCGGTGGAGCGCTGGGTCGAGTCGGCGTCGCGCTGGCTCGACGTGAAGGTGCGGGACTGATCGTCGTCTCAAAGCGCCCGCGGCTCGGAGAGTCGCGTTGACGCCATCTCGCGCCGGGAGATACCGTCGCCCGCGATGGAACACCGTCGACGGTTGGGGATGCGATCGACTGCGCTGACGCTGCTTCTCGCGGCGTCGCTGGTGGGCGCGGGGTGCAGCGGCGGTGACACGCCGTCGGCCGTGGACAGCGGCGTGGCGGACGTGGGCGAGGGCGACGGCTCGACGCCCGAGGACACCGGCTCGCCCGTGGACACCGGCTCGCCCGTGGACACCGGCGGCACCGACGCGGGCACTCCCGTGGACACCGGCACCGACGCGGGCGCGCCCGTGGACACCGGCACCGACGCGGGCACGCCGACGGACGTAGGCGGTGACAGCGGCACGCCCGGCGACGGGGGAATGCCCGGCGACGGGGGGATGACCGGGCGGGCGCACGCGGGCTCGTCGCTGGTGTCGGCGGGCTCGCTGATGCGGTCGGCGAGGTTCCAGATGATTTCCACGCTGGGCGGGCGAAGCGTCCAGCAGACGAACCTGCAATCGCCCAACTACCGGCTGCGCGGCGGCCTGGTGGGCACGATCGGAGCGCGCTGAGAGATGACGACCACGATGAACAGGGGATCCCGGATGAAGACCGTGCGGCGTGCGTTGGGGGCCTTGGTGCTGGCTGCGATGTGCGCGGTGCCGGCGGTGGCGGTGGCGCAGGTGCCGTCGACGATGATCCACCAGGGTCGGCTGCTCGACCGCTCGGGCGCGCCGTCGACGGGCTCGCAGTCGATCGTCTATCGCATCTACGACAGCGCCACGGGCGGCACGCCGATCTGGACCGAGACGCTCAACGTGACGCTCGACGACGGGTACTTCTCGACGCAGCTGGGCGCGACGACGCCGCTGACGCCGATGGTGTTCGCGGGTCGCACTCGCTTCCTCGGCGTGACGGTGGGCACCGACCCGGAGATGACGCCGCGCGAGCCGATCGGGAGCGTTCCGTACGCGCTGGTGGCGACGAACGTGGTGGGCGACATCACCCCGACGAGCATCACCGTGGGCGGGATGCAGATCGTCGACTCGACGGGTCGCTGGGTGGGCGCGTCGAGCGGCCCTGCGGGCCCCGCGGGCCCTGCGGGTCCGATGGGCCCTGCGGGTCCGGCTGGCCCTGCGGGCGCGACGGGAGCGACCGGCCCTGCGGGCCCTGCGGGTCCGATGGGCCCTGCGGGTCCGGCCTCGTCGAACATCGGCTGTGAGCGCGGCCTGCTCCTCGGCGGCGTGTGCGTGCTCCAGATCGACAACAGCGGCCCCGGCTCGGACTGGAACCTCGCGGCCAGCACCTGCGCCGGCTTCGGCGGCGACCTGTGCAGCCCGACGCAGTACGCGGTGATCCGCGACGACCAGAACAGCACCGGACGGTACATGTTCTACACGGATGTGGGTGGCCGCCGTGCGGTGTGGTCGTCCAACTTCTCGGACAACGATGCAAACCGCATCGGGACGTTCCTTCAAAGTGCCGACGACCCCACGAGCAGCAACGGATACAGCTATGCCTGCTGCGCCAACATCACTCCTCCAGAGTACCGCGCACGCGCCACCACGGAGCTCATCCGAGCTATGGGCTCTAGCGATCAGGGTGTCCAGGTCACCTATCTGAACAGCCGCGAAGAGAGCTCGGGGCTGCTGGCGGCCAACATCTGCGCCTCGCTTCGCAGCGACCTCTGCTCCAAGAGCCAGTATGTAACGCTCAACGATGCCGGGAGGTTCTCTGGAGCGACCCGTCGACTGACTCGTGAATTCTCGGACAACGACAGTACCAGGTTCAACCCGGTGGTCGGCTCGAACACTGCCGACAACCCGATCTGGAACAACCCCTGGGCATTTGCCTGCTGCGCCTCTCAGCGACCGGTGGACAACTCCTGTCCCTCCTCGGGCACCGTGGTCAACAACGTCTGTGTGATGGACATTCACACGACCGAGGACAGCAGCTTCCTCGATGCGGCGCGTGCCTGCGCCCGCCTCGGTGCAGACGTCTGCTCCAACAGCCAGATGCAGAACATCCGCAACATGGGCCGACTGGCGGGCGTCCGCGCCTGGACCAACAGCGGCGCCGACAACGACGCCTCGCGAGTTGGCGGACTGCTTCCCAGCATGCCGGATGATCCGAACCCGCTGACGGATCGCTTCGGCTACGCCTGCTGCCTCTGATCTCCTTCCGTCTCGCAACCCCTCCCGATACAATCCCGACACGGCCTCTGCGCGCTTCCAGCGCTGAAGGAGATGTCATGTCCAGACCCATCATCGCCCTGTGCTCGCTGATCGCCCTGGTCGGCTGCGTTCCAGAGATTCGTACCTCTCCAACGGATGTGCCCGACGGAGGCGACCTCGGCGCTGTGCTTGATGTACCCGTAGACAGGTCCATCTCTGACGTGATCGGGGATGGTGCTACGGGAGACCTGGGCATTGCAGTACAGTCCGACTCAACAGTCATCGATGTCCAGGCTGCTGATGTCGTGACTTCGATGGATGTCTCGAATGATGTCGTGACGGTCGCCGACACTTCAGCCGATCGGGTCCTTCCATCTGAGGTTGCTGTCCCAGAGGATGTCAGCTCCGATGCGAGCGCGGTGGATCGCTCATGCGGCGTCTGCGCTGCGACGAATGCCGTGGTGTCTTGTGTCGCAGGTGCCTGCCGGATCGATCGGTGCAATGCCGGATTCGGCGACTGCAACTCTCGCTACGAAGATGGATGCGAGACCTCTCTCGACTCAGTTATGAACTGCGGACGATGCGGAATGTCGTGTGGCGTCTCAGCACTGTGCGTCGTAGGGGCGTGCATTGCTCAGCGGAGTTGCCCAGTCTCTGGAGAGCGGGGGTGCGGTCTGGTGAGCGTGCCGGGCGGAACGTTCCAATTGGGATCCACAGAGGCAAGCACTGGAGAGACACTGGCCGGACGGGTGTCTGTCTCTTCAATGTTGGTGGACTCCCATGAGGTCACGGTCGCTCGATTTCGGAGGTTCTGGGCGAGCGGTCATCCCAGTGTGACGACCCCGGTGCGCTATCCTGGCGGCATCGGCCTTCCCGCCGGCATGGTAAGGGAACCTCAGAATTCGGCCAGCGGGGCAGCATGCAATTGGACCTCGAGCGCAGGGACGAGGGAGGCCCACCCAATCAACTGTATCGACTGGTCGACCGCGCAGGCGTTCTGCGTCTGGGATGGTGCCCGACTGCCAGCTGAGGCTGAGTTCGAATACATTTCACGAATTCGAAACGTCGCTGGTTTGTCATCGCCCAGGCGATATCCATGGGGAGATGAACATCCACTGGAGATGTCCGCTATCTATCCCCGCCCCACTCCATGCGACCGCGCACAGTTCCAGAACTGCGCAGGAGAAGATGGCGCGCTGACTCGGCGGGTCGGTAGCTTTTCGGGAGCGGGCGATCTTTTTGATCTCTCTGGAAACGTCGCGGAATGGGCCGCGGACGTACCGGCAACCTACGGATTGGCCCCTTGCTGGGGGCCAACCCCGGTCGACCTTCATGACCCAGTGTGCTCGATTTCGGGTGACGGCAGATCGCTTCGAGGCGGAAGCTTTCGCGCAGGCGTAGCCACCGTTCTTCTAGGTGCCTCACGCGACTCTCGAAATATATCGTCACTTGAAGACGAACTCGGCGTCCGCTGCGTCCGCTCGCCCTGAGCCCTCTTCTTCATCTCCCCTATTCCCTGTTCATGCGGCTTGACACTCCAGTACCCCCCGACTAGCAACCGTTCACGCCTGTGATCGAGACCCATCTGCTCACCCGCCGCTTCGGATCGCGCACCGCCGTCGAGGCGCTGACCTTCTCGATCCCGAAGGGGTCCATCGTCGGCTTCCTCGGGCCCAACGGGGCCGGCAAGAGCACCACGCTCAAGATGCTCGCCGGCTTCCTGCCGCCCACCTCCGGCACCGCCCGCGTCGGCGGCCTCGACGTGGTCACCGACTCCCTCGCCGCCCGGCGACTCATCGGCTACATGCCCGAGAGCGTCCCGCTGCACCCGGAGATGCGCGTGCGCGAGTACCTGCGTTTCCGCGCGGAGATCAAAGGCATCACCCGCAAGCGCGACGCCGCCGTCGACCGCGCCCTCGAGCTCGCCGACGTCACCGACGTGGCGCCTCGCCTCATCGGCGAGCTCTCCAAGGGATACAAGCAGCGCGTCGGCCTCGCAGACGCCCTCGTCGCAAGGCCCCCGCTGCTCATCCTCGATGAGCCCACGGAGGGCCTCGACCCCAACCAGATCCTGCGCTTCCGCGACATGCTCAAGCGCCTCGGCGCAGAGCACACCATCTTCCTCTCCACGCACATCATGCAGGAGGTCGAGGCGGTCTGTGAGCGCGTGGTCATCATCCACAAGGGACACATCGCCGCGAGCGGTCCGCTCGAGGAGGTGCGCGCGAAGATGACCGGGGGAGAGCGCGACGTGGTCGTGAGGCTGCACCCGAGAGAGCACCACGCCGCCTGGAAGGAAGACCCCGCCGCCGCCGCGAAGGCCCTGGTCGACGCCGTGGAGGGCCTCACGCTCCGCAGCGCGACGGCCGACGGCGAGCTGGTCAGCCTGGTGGTGCGCTCGGTGGAGAAGGGCGACGCGGTCGAAGACCTCGTCGCGAGGTGCGTCGGCGCCGGGCTCGGCGTGCGCGCCGTGTCCCCGCAGGCCGGGAGCCTTGAACGGGTATTCCATGCGCTCACGGGCGCGGAGGGCGACGCGTGAGAACTGCCTGGGCCATCTACAAGCGCGAGCTCATCGGAACCTTCTGCTCGCCCCTCGCCTACGTGGTGATGGTGGCGTTTCTCGTCTTCAACGGCGTGGTGTTCTGGTTCTTCATGTCGATGACCGCCGACAACCCCGCGCTCACCGGCTCGCGCTCGCCGCTCCAGATGTTCTTCGGCAGCACCATCCTGTCGGTGCTCACGCTGCTGGTGTTCAGCCCCGCGACCACCATGCGCACCTTCGCCGAAGAGCGCCGCTCCCGCACCTTCGAGACCCTCTTCACCGCCCCGGTCACCGACGTCGAGGTCGTGGCCGGGAAGTACTTCGGGTCCATGACCTTCTACGCCGCCCTCTGGGCGCCGACGCTGCTCTACGCCCTCGTGGTGAAGCGCTACGGGCCCGTCGACTGGGGCGCCCTCGCGTCGGGCTACGCCGGCATGCTCCTCATCGGCTCGGCCTTCGTCGCGCTCGGCGTGCTCATGTCGGCCATCGCGCGCTCCCAGGTCGTCGCGTACATGCTCACCTTCATGGCCATCGGGGGCGTGATGTTCGCCCTGGGCCTCGGGTCGTACGTCTTCCAGGAAGAGTCCACCCGGCAGTTCTTCTCCTACGTAAACCTCTGGGAGCACATGGAGCACTTCTCCGTCGGGCTCATCGACTCCCGCGCGCTCGTCTATTACGGCTCCGTCTCCCTCTGCTCGCTGGCCCTCGCCACGCGCACGCTCGCCGTCCGAAGGGAGTCGTGATGAGCGACGCCGAAGCCACCCCCGAGAAGCCCGCGCCCGAGGCGCCCCCCGCCTGGCTCGACCGCCTGATGAACGGCCCCATCTGGGTGCTCCTCGTGGTCGCGCTCTTCGCGCTGGCCAACTACACCGCCGCGCGCCACTACCGCCGCTGGGACTGGACCTCCGCGCAGCGCTTCACCCTCTCCACCCGCTCGGTCGAGATCGCGCGCGGGCTGCGAGAGCCCGTCGAGCTCTACGTCCTGCTGTCGAGCCGCGACCCGCTCTACTCCGAGACCCACGAGCTCGCCGAGCGCTACGCCGCCATCTCCCCGAAGGTGCGCCTTCACCTCATCGACCCCGACCGCCAGCGGGAGCGCCTCATCGCCCTCGCGCAGGAGCTCGACCCGCACCTCCTCGACCGCACCGCCGAGGGCCGCACGCTCGCCACCGCCGGCGTCCTCGTGCGCCGCGGCAACCGCCACTGGGAGGTCGAGCGCGAGCAGCTCCAGGAGCTCGGGCCGCAGACCCGCGGCGAGGAGGACGACAACGCCTCCCGCCTGCTCAACGCCAAGATCACCGTCGAGCGGCGCATCTCCGAGGCGCTGCTCCAGGTCGACCGCGAGCGCGCCACCACCCTCTGCTTCTCCGCGGGCCACGCCGAGATGCCCCTCGCCTCGGGTGACCGCGCCGCCGCGGGCCTCGCGGACGACCTGCGCCACCTCAACTTCGTCGTGCGAGAGACCGAGGTGCGCGGGCAGTCGGGCGTCCCCGGCGACTGCGACGCGCTGGTCATCGCAGGGCCGCAGCGCGCGTGGCCCCGCGAAGACTCCGACGCCGTCGTGCGCTACCTGCGCGCGGGCGGAAACGTCGCGATGTTCCTCGACCCGGTGGTGCTGGAGGGCAGGGTGGTGCCGACGGGCCTCGAAGACGTCGCGGGCATGGCGGGCATCGGGCTGCCCCCCGCGGTGGTGGTCGAGGCCGACAGCGACCACCTGCTCCCCGACTCCCCCCCGGTGCACTTCCGCGCCGACACCTGGAACGAACACGAGATCACCGGCGACCTCCGCGGCGCCTCGGTGCTCGTCGGCATGGCGCGCCCCATCGTGCGCGCCGAAGGCTCCCAGGGGGCCACCTCGCTGCTGCTCTCCAGCCCGCAGGCGTGGGGCGAGACGGCCATCGCCGAGCTGCTCCGCACCTTCGTCCCCTCCAAGGGGCCCGACGACGTGCCGGGCCCGGTGAGCCTCGCCATGGCGGGGATGATCTCCGACGGCCGGTCGCGGGGCGAGGGGGTGTCGTCAGGGCGCGTCGTCGTCGTGGGCAGCTCGGAGATGGTCGGCGCGGACTACTTCAACATCCGGGTGCGCGCCTCGGTGGCCAACGCCAACCTCGCGGAGGCCGTCATCGGCTGGGTCACCACGCGACGCGAGCTGGTGAACATCCCCGCGCGCCCGGTCGACCGCGCGGCGCTCCTCGTGAGCGCGCGAGACCTCACCAAGATCGGCGTGTACGTGATGCTGCTGATCCCGCTGGCTGCGGCGCTGGTGGGGCTCGCGGTGTCGCGCGCCAGGAAGAACACGGCGTGAAGCGCTACCGCGGACAGCTCGTGCTCGCGATCATCGTCGCGGCCTTCGGGGGCTACACCCTCTGGGACAAGTTCCATGCGACCAGCGCCGACCTCGAGGCGCGGCGCCGCAACGTGTGGAGGGCCTTCCACCGCGAGCGCGTCGACCGCATCGAGGTGACGCACACCAGCGGCCGCTACGAGCTGGTGCGCCGGGCCCAGAGCTGGAGCGTGCGCTCGGGCTCGGTGACGCGCCCCGCGGACGCCGTGGAGGTCGAGCGGGCGCTCTCGGAGATCGAAGGGGCCGAGGCGAGCCGGACGCTGGGTCCGCTGGACGCCGACTCGAAGCGGCGCTTCGGGCTCGATGCGCCGCACACGACCGTGGTGGTGCACGAGGGCCCGGAGGTCACCGCGCGCTTCTCCCTGGGCGGCGCCGTCGAGCGCGAGGACAAGGTCTACGTCGAGGCCGGCGCGCAGGAGGGCGGCCGCGACGCGGCGCGCACCGGCGTGGTGCTGGGGCGCTCCTTCGCCGAGCTCTTCGATCGGATGTCCACCGCCTACCGCGACCGCGCGGTGGCGGACATCGACCCGTCGCGGCTCGATCAGGTCACGGTCACCCACGAGGCGCGGCGCATCTCCATGGCGCGCACCGGCGGCGTGTGGCGGCTGACGGAGCCCGCGTGGGGCCGGGCGTCGCGCGGGGCGGTGGAGGCCATGACCTCGCAGCTCCGGGAGCTGCGCGCCGAGCGGGTGATCGCCGACGAGGCCGACGCGGCGGCGCTGCGGCGCTACGGGCTCGAGCCGCCGACGACGAGGGTGGAGATGCGCCGGGGCGCCATCGAGCCGGTGGTGCTGCGGCTGGGCGAGCCGTGCCCCGGGCACGACGCGGAGGTGACCGCGACGCGCGAGGGGACGGGCACCGTGGTGTGCTTCTCCCGTAGCTTCGCCGACGCGCTGAGGGTCCCGCCGGAGGGGCTGCGCGACGACCGGGTGATGTCCGCGCGCACCGACGAGGTCTCGCGGGTGAGGGTGTCGGGCGGCGCCCCGGGAGGGGCCGAGCTGGTGCTCTCTCGCACGGGCTCCAACTGGGCCGCCACGCCGGCCGGCATCGCCCTCGACCCGGAGGCCCTGGAGTCGTGGCTCACGGGCCTCCACGACATCGCCGCGGCGCAGCGCCTCGACGGCGACGCGAGGGCCGCGCACGGCATCGGGCCGGGCTCTCGCACGCTGACCATCGAGCGCGAAGGGGTCGAGGGGAGCGAGCGCATCGTGATCGGCACCGCCGACGCGACGGGCTTCTACGTGAGCCGCGACGACGAGCCGGTGGTGCTGCGCTTCGCCCCGTCGGCGGCGGAGACGCTGGTGGTCGACTCGCTGCGCTTCCGCCCGAGGGCGCTGCTGCACGACACCTCCGACGACCTGCGCGCGCTGCTGCTCGACGTCGGCTCGATGCACGAGGAGATCATCCGGACGGAGGATGGCTTCCGCCTGTCGAGGCCCCTCGCGTACCGCGCCGACCCGGCGCTGGTGACCGACCTGGGGCGGCAGCTCGCGACGCTTGAGGTCGAGCGCTGGGTGAGCGTGACGCCGCTGCCCGAGCACGGCCTGGTGACGCCGAGGGCGAGGGTGATCGCGCGCTTCGAGGGCCGAGGCCTGCCGAGCGACGGCGGCGTCGACGCGTCGGTGGCGCCGGTGCGCACCTACGCGCTTACCGTGGGGGCGAGCGCCCCGGGCGGAGGCGCCTACGCGGCGCTCGACGGCGGCCCCGGCGTGTTCGTGCTGCCGAGGAGCCTGGTCGAGCTGATCACCCAGTCCCACCTCGACCGTAGCGCCGCGCTGGTGCCGCGGGAGGAGCTCACCCGGCTGGCGCTTCGCTTCGGCAGCCCCGCGCGCGCGGTGACGCTGGTGCGCGACGGCGAGCGCTGGCGCACCGACAGCGGGGCGCCCGCGGACGACGCCCGGGTCGACGCGCTCCTGGGGACCCTCAGCGCCATGGGCGCCCCGAGGGCCTTCGCGTACGGCCCGCCGGGCCCGGAGATGGGCTTCGCGGCGCCCACGGTCGTGGTCGAAGCCAGCTACGGTGGAGACGCCGGCGCGCGCAGCGTGCGCGTGACGGTGGGCGCTCGCTACGGCAGCGGCGAGGAGGCGGGCTACTACCTCCGTCGCGACGGGCTCGACGCGACGCTCTCCTGGCCCGAGAGCGTGATCGACGCCCTTCGCGGGTTCAGCCCGTAGCCCCGCCCCGTTCCCCTCGCGGGTGTCCCCAGCGCGGACAGCATTTCAAGTAACTTGCAACGAACTGTCGCGCGCACGTTGACGAGGCAGCGTCTGCGGCTTCATGACAAGGAGCCGCACGGGATGTTGGAAAGACTGACCATCGGGGGTCCGCGGGGACGGTCAGGGGTTTCGGGATATGGGAGGGTCTGGCGATGGGGGACATTCAGTCACGGCTCCGTCCGGGGGCATCGAGCGCTTCGCGTGCGCCCTCGGCGGTGCCTACGCGGGAGGAGATCGCCGAGGCGCGCGAGGCGCTGAGGGTGAGGTTCCTGGTGCTGGCTCCGCGACGCGTGGCCGCGCTACAGGAAGCGCTGCGGGCGGCGGCGGAGGACGAGGACGCGCGCCGCGAGCTGCAGCGCCAGGGGCACCAGCTCCGGGGCACCGCGGCGACGGTGGGGCTGCTCGACCTCGGGCTCCTGGGCGGGGTCATCGAGCGCGCGGCGGCGACGGCGCCCTTCTCCCCTGACGAGCAGGCCCGCGCCTCGGCGGCGGTGGCGCTCGCCGACGAGTACGTCTCGCTCGCGTGCTCGCACCGCGCCGTGGGGCCCATCGCCGACGACCCGCGCTTCAAGGCGCTCGTGACCGGGAGCCAATGAAGCCGTGCGCCCGATGCGGGATTCCCTCGTCCGACGACGCCACGCACTGCGGGCTCTGCGACAGGGAATTCCCCGAGATGACGGTCTTCGACGGCCGCTACCAGGTGGAGTCCACCCTCGGCCGCGGCCAGCAGGGGACGGTCTACCTCGCGCGCGACCTCGGCCTCAACCGCCACGTGGCGCTGAAGGTGCTGCACGCCTCGCACGCCGACACGCCGGAGGCCGCGTCGCGGCTGAAGCGCGAGGCCACCGCGCTGGCCGCGGTGCGCAACGACCACGTCGCGCAGGTGTACTCCTTCGGCGCTCACGGCGACACGTTCTTCCTGGCGATGGAGTACGTGCGGGGGCGCAACCTCGACACGCTGGTGGCCGAGCACACGGCGCACAACGAGCATGTCCCCACGCACCGGGGCCTGACCATCCTGCGGCAGATCGCCGAGGGCCTGGCGAGCCTGCACGACGCGGGCATCGTGCACCGCGACGTGAAGCCCTCCAACGTGATGATCGAGCAGGGCACCGGGCGCACGGTGCTGCTCGACCTCGGCCTGGCGCGGTGGTTCGAGCAGCGCGGCGACACGCGGGTCTCCTTCGTCGGGACGCCGGCGTACATGGCCCCGGAGGCGATCCTCGGGGATGACCCCTCGCAGATCGCGGGGCACACGGACATCTACGCGCTGGGGTGCACGGCCTTCGAGCTGTTCACTGGCGCGCCGCCCTTCGCCTTCGGCACCATCCCGGAGACGCTGGCGCACCATATGTGGGACCTGGCGCCGTCGCTCTCCAGCCTGCGGCCCGAGCTGGCCTTCCTCGATCCGGTGATCGCGCGCGCGCTCACCAAGGACCCGGGCGCGCGCTACCGGAGCGGCGCCCAGATGATCGCCGCCCTCGACGAGATGTGCGCGAGCGGCCCGTACGCTCGGGGGCCTGCGCAGGTTCCGGCGGTCCCGTCGGCGCCCACGCTGCGGCTGATGGTCATCGACGACGACGAGGTGTTCAGCGAGTTCGCGGCCGGGGCGTGCGAGCTCGCGCTGCCGGGCATCCACCTCGAGCTGCTCTGCGCGTCGTCGGGCCTCGAGGCGCTGCAGGCCGCCGCCCGCACGTGCCCCGACGTGGTGGTGCTCGACTACGACATGCCGCTCCTCGACGGCCTGGAGACCCTCTCGTACCTGCGAGCGATGCCCGGCGGGTACGGCCCGCAGGTGATGCTGGTGAGCTCCAACATGCGGCACCTCCCGAAGTGGCGCTTCGCCGCGATGGGGGTCACCGACTTCCTGGAGAAGCCGGTCGAGCTCGGGGAGTTCGCCGAGGTGCTGAGCGACGTGGCCGGCCGGGCCTTCGCGCACCGCAACCGCTTCAACAGAGCGTAGGCCCCCCGATGACCTCCGACGACTCGAAGCCGACCTCGACCTCGGAGCCCTCCCCGGAGGCGCTCACCGGCGAGCTGGCGCCCCACGACCGCGACCGCATCGCGCTGCTCGGCACGCTCGCGGCGGGCGTCGCCCACGAGATCAACAACCCGCTGGCCTACACGAAGGAGTCCATCGGGGAGGCGATCCGGGAGCTGGACGCGCTCGCGGAGGCGGTGCCGGCGCTGAGGCCGATCATCGCGATGCTGCAGTGCGCGCGCGACGGCACCGAGCAGGCGTGGCTGATCGCGAGGGACGTGCGGATGTTCTCCCGGAAGGGTCCCGGGGTGGTGGGGGCCGTCGACCTGCATCGGGTGCTCGACGCGACGGTGCGCCTCGCGCACCACGAGGTCTCGAAGCACGCCACGCTGGTGAAGGACTACGAGGGTGTCGGGCCCGTCGAGGGGAGCGAGGTGGGCCTCGGGCAGGTGTTCCTGAACCTGGTGGTGAACGCGCTGCAGGCGATTCCTGCGGGCGACCCGAAGGCGCACCGCATCGGCATCCGGGCGAGGGAGGAGCCAGGCCGGGTGATCGTGGAGGTGAGCGACACCGGGACGGGCATGTCCGAGGCGGTGCTGAAGCGCATCTTCGACCCGTACTTCACGACGAAGCCCGAGGGCGTGGGCACCGGGCTCGGCCTCTCGATCACCCACGACATCGTGACCTCCTTCGGCGGCACCGTCCGCGTCGACAGCGAGCCCGGCCGGGGGACGACCTTCACCGTCTCGCTGCGGGCGATGCCGAGGCAGGCGCTGGTCTCCTCGCGCCCGCCGTCGCGCATGGGCCGGGTGCTGGTGGTCGACGACGACCCCCTGGTGGCCGAGGCCGTGCGGCTGGCGCTCGCCGGAGAGAACGAGGTCGCGGTGGCCTCGTCGGGCGCCGAGGCCCTGGCGATGCTCGCGAAGGGCGAAGTCTTCGACGCGATCTTCTGCGACCTGATGATGCCCGAGATGGACGGGATGCGGTTCTACGGCGAGGTCTCGCGCGTGGCGGGGGGCGTCACGGAGGTGATCGCGTTCCTGTCGGGCGGGGTCGACGACCTGGCGACGCAGATCTTCCTGGCGCGCACCGGGCGCCCGGTGCTGGAGAAGCCCTTCGACCCGGAGGGGCTGCGCGAGTACGTGCGGGATCGGGTTCGCCGCGAAGGGCCGCCGGTCGGCCGTTAGGCGCCCCGCTCGGTGCTATCGTCGCGCGCACCATGGACCCTCTCGCCGCGATGCTGCTGCCGCTCCTCTTCGTGCTGCTGATGATGGTGATGCGCTCGGTGCGCCAGGTGAACCAGTGGCAGGTCGGCCTGCGCTTCACCCTCGGCAAGTACACCGGCCGCATGGAGCCCGGCATCAGCATCGTGCTGCCGGTGCTGCAGCAGATGGTTCTGATCGACACCCGCATCCGCAACCGCGACCTCCCGGCGCAGATGGTGATCACCCGCGACAACGTCACGGCGATGATCGACGCGGTCGTCTACTACAAGGTCGTCGACCCGGAGAAGGCCACGCTCAACGTGGAGAACTACGAGACCGCCGTGCGCGACCGCGCGAAGGTGGTGCTCCGCGACATCGCCGGCGAGACGACGCTCGACGACCTCTTGCAGCACCGCGACGAGGTCGCCGCGAAGGTGCGCCTCGCGGTGGAGCAGTTCGTGGCGCAGTGGGGCCTGCACGTCGAGCTGATCGCGCTGCAGGACATCCAGCTCCCGCAGATGATGCAGGAGGTGATCGCCAAGAAGGCCATCGCCGAGCGCGAGCGGCAGTTCGTGATCATCAAGTCGCAGGCCGACGTCGAGAGCGCGAAGAACTTCGCCGAGGCCGCGCGCATCCTGACGGAGTCGCCGGGCGCGATGGAGCTGCGCCGCCTCGAGGCGCTGCAGACGCTCACCGGAAGCGGCGTGAGCAAGGTGATCTTCGACCTCGCGCGCCCGACGGAGGTGCACCCCGCGGCGATGGCCGCGGCCATGATGGACGACCGCACCAACGTGCGCGTGGAGCCCACGCTCAACGCCGAGGGGCGGCCGCAGACCAGCCGCGAGGAGATGACCGCCCAGTCGGAGTCGATGCGCCGCGGTGGCCGCTGAGACCCTCGACGGGGAGGCGCTTCGGCGGGCGGTGATCCTCGCGTCGGGGGACGCGAGGGTGAGGGCGATGCTGGAGACCGCGGAGGTCGCGGCGGCCGACGCGGGGGTGCGCTGGGAGGCGAGCCACGGCGAGGTGCGCGGCTACGCGGTGACCGTCGCCCTCTGCGCGGAGGACCTCGCGACGCTCGACGCCTCGCCCGCCACGCGCGACCTGCTGGAGCGCGGCTTCGCGGTGGCCGTGGCGACCGCGCCCGACCGCTCCATGACGGCGCTGGGCACCCGATGGAACCGCCGTGGCAGGGTCACCGTGGCGACCTACCGGGAGGTCGCGAGACGCTCCGTCGAGGTGACGCTGGACGAGGCGCTGCGGCGGTATCGAGACACGCTCGACCCTCGCGCCGCGGTGCCCGACGAGCTCCGCGTCGACGAGGACGACGGCGTGGTCACCGTGAGCGCCGTCGCGCCCCTCGATCGCACCGAGCGCCAGCCCATCGAGTCGGCGCTGGCCTCGCTGCTGGGGCCGTCGCTGCAGGTGCGCTGGCGCCCTCGCTGACCTGCGATCAGGTCATCGGGGCCCTGCACTGGCAATCTGCGGGGAAGAACGAAGGCGGAAGGGAGGATGGAGGGGGATCGGGGGTGAGCGATCAGCCGCGACGGCCGCCGCCGCCGCCGCCGCGGGACCCGCCGCGACCGCCGCCGCCACCATAGCCACCGCCGCCGTAGCCACCGCCGCCGCCGCCACCGCCGTAGCCACCACCGCCGCCGAACCCGCCGCCGCCGCCGCCGCCGCCGCGGTTCTCGCGCTCGCGGGCCTCGTTGACGGTGAGGGTGCGGCCGCCGAAGTTGAGGCCGTGGACGGCCTTGATGGCGGCCTCGGCCTCGGCGTCGCTGTTCATCTCGACGAAGGCGAACCCGCGGGGACGGCCGGTCTCGCGGTCTTCGACGATGCGAACCTCCCGGACGCCGCCGCTGGGCTCGAAGAGGGCGCGGACCTGAGACTCATCCGCGGTGAAGGGAAGGTTGCCGACGTAGATTCTGGATCCCATGAGACGACCTCGGACAGTTGTGACGGACATCCAATAAGGGGGATGGTCTCGTCGAGCGATGCACCGCCACATACCCGATGGTCTGCGCCGCGAGAGGGGCTTGAGGTCTCCCGTCAGCGAGGTTGAGGGTGGCGAACCAACCTTCAGACCACACCCCGGATGAGCACCATCCCCACTCCCACGTTGCGATGGTAGCGGTGGTCGCACGCACGTCAGCGAAGCTGTGTCGGCTTCGGGACGGTGTGATTCCACGAGGCAACCCCGACACTATCATCGCTGCGAGGGCTAGGTCTATACGGCCTCGGGTTTTTCCCTGAGGCGGAGCGACGCTACGCGCCGGAGAGCGCCTCGAACCACGCCTCGGCGGGGCCTCGACGCAGCACCCCGCCCAGGTCGAAGAGGTTGATCACGTCGACGCCGGAGGAGAGCGTGACGGCCACGTCGACGGCGAGCTCGGAGGGGTCGCGGTAGCGGGGCTCGTCGCCGAGGGCGCCCACGTCGACCACCCCGACGGAGACGCCCGCGGAGTCGCCGAAGCGTCGGCGGGTCGCCGCGGCGCCGCGCGCCAGGAGGTCGAGCGCCCTGGGCCGACGGATCAAGCCGCCGGACCAGCCCTCGAAGAGGGAGGTGTAGAGCATCACGTTGACGTGGTCCCACGGGAGGGCGTCGACAGGCACCGAGAGGGCCCGCTGGACCGGGCGCAGCGGGCCCGTGGAGGGGTCGAGCAGGACGAAGGGCAGCACCGTCGCGCTGCACTGGAGGCCGCGGTCGCGCACCTCGCCGATGAGCGAGCGGAACTCCCTCCGCGCGGCCGCCCACCCGGAGTCGTGGAGGGAGGAGACCGAGGGGAGCACCGCCGTGGGGGAGCGCATCGCGGTGGCCACCACGCCGAAGGGAGGCTCGAGGTCGATCGCGAGGTCGCGCACCATCGCCTCCGGGGGGAGCGCGTCCAGGAGGCGCCTGGCGAAGGCTGTGAAGCGAGGGGCGTTCGAGGCGCTCGCCCAGCGGCCTTCGGCGTCCTCGATCATGGGCCAGAGCCCGACGCTCACGCCCGCGTCGTTGCACGCGCCGAGCAGCCCCGGCAGGGCGGCGAGGTCCCAGGGGCGCACCGCGGCGATGAGCTCGACGCGGTAGCGCGCGAGGAGGGCGAGCGTGGAGGGCTCGGTGAGCGCCGTGAAGGGGAGGGTCTCGCTCCAGATGCGTCGGCGCATCGGATTAGCCCCGTGGTGGGGTTAGTCTCCGCGGATGAAGATCCTCTACGGAGTGGTGGGCGAGGGCCTCGGTCACGCGATGCGCTCTCGGGTGGTGCTGGAGCACCTCGTCGGCGCCGGGCACGAGGTGCAGGTGATGGCCTCGGGGCGCGCGGTGGACTTCCTCTCGAAGCGCTTCAGCGGGGTGCACCAGATCCATGGGTACCACATGATCCTCGAAGAGAACCGCGTGCGCCGCGCGAAGACCCTGTGGTCCAACGTCACCGGCGGATTGACGGGCACGCCGAAGAACATCGCGGCCTACTTCGACCTGCTCGACGAGTTTCGCGCCGAGGCGGTCATCTCGGACTTCGAGTCGTGGACCTGGCTCTACGCGAAGAACCACCGCCTCCCGGTCATCTCCATCGACAACATGCAGGTGATCAACCGCTGCACCCTCGACCCGCGGGTGATCGCCGGGCACGAGGCCGAGTTCGCGCTGACCAAGGCCTTCGTGAAGGCCAAGCTGCCCTTCTGCCACAAGTACCTGATCACCACGTTCTTCCGGCCGCCGGTGCGCAAGCCGCGCACGTCGCTGCACGCGCCCATCCTGCGGCCGGAGATCCTCGCGGCGACGCCGACGCGCGGCGAGCACCTGCTCGTCTACCAGACCGGCGGCGGCGACCAGGTGCTCATCGAGGCGCTCCAGGCCACCGGCCTCGAGTGCCGCATCTACGGCGTGCGCCGCGACCTCAAGGAAGACGTGCGCGAGGGCAACCTGCTCTACCGGCCCATCGGGGAGAAGGGCTTCATCGAAGACCTCGCGAGCTGCCGCGGGGTGATCGCCTCGGCGGGCTTCACCCTCATGGGCGAGGCCGTGTTCCTGCACAAGCCCATGCTGGCGGTGCCGCTGGCGAGGCAGTTCGAGCAGCTGCTCAACGCCCGCTACCTCGACCTGCTGGGCTACGGCGCGTGGGCTCCGTCGCTCGACGACCCGAGGGTGATCGCGGACTTCGTGAAGGCGCTGCCGCGCTACGAGGAGGCCCTCGCGGGCTACTCGCAGGACGGCAACCGGGCGCTGCTCGCCGAGCTCGACGAGACGCTCGACAAGGCCGCCGCGGGGGTGATCGAGGAGTCCGAGGAGGACTGAGAGGAGGCTACTCGAGGGTCTCGGCGGCCGCAGGGACCAGCGCCGGGTCGACGGGCTCCTCGACCAGCGCGCCGTTACGCACGACGTAGCCGCGGGCGCGGTGCGAGGCGTCGAGGGAGACGTCGGCCTGCGCGGCGCGGGGGCCATCGCCGCCGGAGAGGCGGAGGAGCAGCGTGGCGCGCACCGGGCGACCGGCGCGGATGCCGACGCGACCGCGCACCACGAGGTGCGTGCCCTCGACGGCGGTGAGCGGCTGGTGGACGCGCAGCCCCAGCGCCAGCGGCGACTCGCCGACCTCGGCGAAGGCAGGGTCGTCGGGGGCGCGGGCGAGGAGGTCGAGGCCCACGTCGGGGTGGCTCCAGCGGAGCACCAGCACGTCGCGGATCTCCGCGCGGGTTCCGCGGGTCCAGGCGCGCAGGCCCGGGTCGTCGCGGCGCTCGGCGGCGATGCGCAGCACCTCGCGCTCGAGGAGCGCTCGGAGGCCCAGCGAGAGGGCCGCGTCGCCGCTGCTCTCGGAGGCCGCCCGGAGCGTGCGAAGGGCCTCGTCCTCGCGCCCGGCGCCGAGGGCGGCCAGGGCCACGCGCACCTCCACGGAGGCTTCGCCGGGGCGGAGCGCGCGGAGGGTCACGTACTGCGCGTAGGCCTCGTCGAACCACTCGTAGGCCAGCAGCAGGTCGCCGAGGCGCTCCCTCGCGGCGGGGTCGTAGGGGGCGCCCTCGACGATCTCCGAGAAGGCCCGGAGCGCCTCGTCGCGCGCACCGAGGCGGAGCAGGAGCTCGCCCACGCGGCTGCGCACCCGGGCGTCGGCGCCGGGGTCGCGGCGCAGCCGGTCGGCGATGGCGCGGGCCTCGGGGGCGCGGTCGACCGCGGCGAGGGCGTCCATGTAGCGGAGCAGGAGGTCGATGTCCCGGGGCGCGACGGTGAGCCACGCGCGGAGGATCTCCACGCGCTGCTGGGCGGTGGTCCCCGGCGCCGAGAGCCGGCGCAGGAGGGCGTCCCAGTCGACGAGCTCGGTGCGAGCGTGCGCGGCCCTCCACGCGAAGGCGGGGCCGAAGCGGCGGGCGAGGGCGGTGTCGAACCAGTCGATGACCGACGGGTCGACCAGGCCCTCGCGCAGGGTCGAGAGGGCGGCCGGGTCGGAGAGGCCGTCGAGGAAGACCTCGAGCAGCGCCACGCGGTCTTCCCACCAGCGGAGCTCGCAGCGGTTGCGCGCCTCGGTCCACACGGCGACGGCGCCGGGGGCGCTCTCTCCCCGGGCGCGCCAGCGCTCACGCCAGAGCGCCGCGCGGAGCGAGCGCGGGAGCTGCGAGCTCGTCGGGCAGCGCCTCGCCGCGGGCCCCCGCCCGCCCGCTCCATCGGCCGGGGCGTCGAAGCGAAACGAGCGCTCGACGGTGTCGGGCGTCGCCCCGAGGAGCTCGAGGGAGGGGAGCGCGACGGAGGCGACGGCGCGCTGCACGCAGGCCTCGGTCTCGGCGTCGCGGAGGGTCGAGCGCGAGACCGTGGCGAGGGTGACGCGGCCGTCGGCGGCGATGGTGGCGCGCACGGTGATCTCCCCGGCGAGGGAGGGGCGGAGCGCGCGCTTGCGGGTGACGCAGGCCGTGGCGGCGTCGGTGGCGCCGCCGAGCGCGGCGACCAGGGAGGCGCGGCCGCCGAGGCCGAGGCCCTCGCCGACGACGTGGGGGGTCCAGCCGGTTCCGTCGTCGATGGCGATGGGGGCCGCGCGGTGCTCGCCGAAGCGGGCGATGCCGCGGGGAGAGACCCCCTCCGCGACGCCCAGCGAGGGGAGCGAGGTGCGAGAGGTACCCTCGTCCCAGAGGCTCGAACGGGCGAAGAGGCCGGTGCTCCCCTCGGCCACGCCGCCGAGCGCGAGGCCGGAGACGGAGGTCACCAGGCCGAAGCGGGCGCCCAGGTCGGCGACGGCCCCGCGGCTGCCGCCCTGCGCGATGAGGTCGCGCACCCGGAGGTGCGCCCAGCGGCGCTGGAGGTCGCCCTCGTCGAAGACCGGCGTCGGGCGGATGGGCAGGGTCCAGTCGCGCACCTCACCGCCGACCCTGGCCCGGACCCGAACCTCCTTCGGGAGGGCGCCCTCGACCACGCCGACGAAGCGCAGCGGGTCGCCCGCGAACCATCGATCGACCCTCGCCGGGAGGACGGTGTGCACCGTGCGACCCGCGGTGACGGTGACGTCCCGGAGCATGGGCTGCAGCGCCCTCGCGACGAGGCGGGCGGAGGCGGCGACGGCCTCGGCGCGGTCGCTCGCCCGCTCGGTGGCGTGAGCGCCCGCGGCCAGGGGGGCGAGCACCTCGGGGTGGGCGTCGCTGCCGAGGCCGAGCACGTAGAGCCGGAGGTCGGGCGCCTGCCGTCGGAGGTCGTCGCGCAGCCGCGACGGGTCGATGGGACCCACCGTGGGGGTCGCGTCGCCGAGGTAGATCACCACGCCGTTGCGAGACGGATCGAGCGCCGCGTTGGCGTCCGCGAGCAGCCTCCCCAGGTTGGTCGCGCCGCCCAGCCGCACCCGCGCGACGGCGTCGACGATGGCCTCGCGCCGGGCGTCGTCGAGGCGGGCGAGGGTGCCCGCCGGGCCGGCCGCGGGGCGGCCTCGGAGGTCGCCGAACCACAGGGCCACGCGGTCGGAGGCGCCGAGCTGGCGGAGCATCGCGTCGACCGCGGCGCGGGCCATCTCCAGGGCGCTGCGCTCGGTGCCCGCGGAGTCGTCGACCACCACGATGACGTCGCTGCCGTCGAGCGAGGGCGTCGGGAGCGTGAGGTCGACGGCGAGGGAGGTGACGTCGCCGTGGGCGCTGCTCCAGGCGCGGGCGGAGGGGGCCGTGGAGGCGTCGTCGGTGAGCTCGACGGCGGTCTCGCCGCGGGGGCGGTAGTCGCTGCGACGCAGCCGCACGTGGCCGTCGACCAGCCGGGCACCCGAGGGGATCGACACGCCGCGAGCGCCGGCGCGGGACACGTCGACGTCGACGCTGTACTCGCCCACCAGCGGAGGGTCGATCGCCGAGGCCGCCGCGGCGACGTAGCTGCGACGACCGCCGTCGCGGGGGAGCCACTCGGTCCAGGTGACCGAGACCCGGAGCTCCTGGCCGGGCGCGATCTGCCCGAGGTACGCGCGCACGGTGCCGTCCTCGTCGGCGTAGAGCGCGGAGGTGCCTCCGTCGCGCGAGACCTGCGAGAGCACCGCGGGCGACGAGTCGGTCCACGGGCCCGCGCCGCTGCCTACGCGAAACTGCGAGATGAGCGCGCCGTCCGGGAGGGGGAGGCGCCAGTCGACCGGCGAGGCGGTGGGCGAGCCGTTGAAGAAGCGCTGCTCCACGGTGGTCACCGCGAGGTCGCCGCGGATCACCGCGCGCACCTCGTGAGAGCGCACCGCGAGCGCCACCGGCCCTTCGCCGTCGGTGACGTGCGCGAAGGCCGCGCCGACGCCGCGCCCGCGGGGGCGGGCGATGCCCTGCGTGGAGGCCGCGCCGCCGGTCCAGTCGTCCCACACCGAGGCGGGGCGGGGGGTGAGCGCGCTGTTGCCCTCGAGCGACTCGCCCTGCGCGAGGAGGCCCTGCTGCCGGCCCTGGCGCCACGCCACCTCGCCGCGCACCACGATCACCCGCGCTCCGGTCGCACCGGGCGCGTCGCGCTCCAGCTCCAGCGCGGCGTCGCCGATCTCCACCCTCGCGTCGCCGATCTGGAACCCGCGGCCCTCCGCGCCGCTCCCGATGGCGAAGACCCGCCCGCGCTCCAGCGACGGGACCCCTTCGGCGAAGCGCAGCCGGGTGTCGCCCGCGACGCGAAGCTCGAGCCCGTCGTCGGTGCGGAGCACCGCGCGCCCCGCGGCGTCGGTGGAGAGCGATCCCCCGCAGGGCACCCTCGCGCCCCGGGCGATGGCCTCGCTCCCGAGGGTGACGCCTCCGTGCTGCACCTCCATGGTGCCGCAGGTCGGCGGGTCGGAGCGCAGCGCGGGGGCCTTGCTGCCGCACGCCACGGAGAGGGCGGCGATCACCCAGAGCCCGCGATCGATCGGAGCGCCGCTCACCGGGCACCGCCTTCGGCCACGAAGGGCCGCGCGGTGAGCGCCGTCGGCGTCGCGTCGAACACCACCCTCGGGTGCTCGGGGTCGAGGTTTACCGTGGTGCGTAAGAGCCGCTCCTCGGCGGTGCCCTCCGCCCAGAGCACGATCAGCTCGGCGGAGCCTCGCGGGCGCGCCCCGCCGCCGCGGCGCACCTCCAGGGTGAGCGCGGTCGGGCGCTCGGCGAGGGTGAGGGCCTCCAGCGGGATCGCCGAGGCCACCAGGTCGGCCCGCTGCGTGGGCGCGCCGGGGAGCGTCACCCAGAGCTCGGCGCCGTCGTCGGGGTGGGTCCATCGCAGCACGGCGCGCACGGCCCCGGCGCCCTGCGCCGCGGGGCTGCGACGCCAGCGGGCGCGGAGCTGCGCCACCGTCGCGGCGGAGACCGACGGCTCGCTGGAGGCGATGGCGAGCTCGCAGGCCACCCACGCCACCACCGACTCGATGAGCGGCGCCCGGGCGCCCGGAGCGCTCTCGGCGGTCACCCGCTCGGCGAGACGGATGGCCTCGTCCAGGCGGCCCAGCATCCGCGCCGCCCACGCCACGCGCAGCAGGATCTCCGGCGCGTCGGACTGCGAGGTCGCCAGCGTCTGGAACTGCCGGTATGCCTCGTCGGCCCACCCGTGGGAGAGCGCGATGTCGCCCAGGCGCTGCCTCGCGAAGGGATCATCCGGGGCGAACTCCACGATCTCGCTGAAGGCCCGCCGGGCCTCCGGGGCGTCGCGCACGGCGAGCAGCGCCTCGCCCACGGCGGTGCGCACCCGGGCGTCGGCGCGAGGGTCGGTGCGCAGCCGATGCGCCGTGCGGTGCACCTCGTCGGAGTCGCCCGCGGCGGAGGCCGCGTCGAGGGTGAGCAGCATCAGGTCGAGGTCGTCGGGGAAGCGCCGCGCCAGGGTCTGGAGCAGCACCCGCCGCGCGGCCGGGGTGGTCGCGGTGGTGAGCATCCGAGCGAGCTCCGACGGGTCGAGCCGGCCGAGGCCGAGCTCGCCCACGCGGCTGAGGTCGCCGGCGCTCGCCATCGCCCGCATCGCCTGCTGCTGAAACCACCGCTTCGCCCCCCCCTGGGCGCCCCGCGAGAGCGCGATGCCGTCGCCCACCGATCCGTGCGCTGCCGTGATGAGCCGCAGCAGCGCGACCTCGTCGGACCAGGCCGGCAGCTCGCAGCTCCGCCTCGCCTCACGCAGCACCTGCAGCGCTCCGCCCACGCCGCCCGCCGCGCCGAGCCGCTCGCGCCAGAGCGGGATGCGCTCGGCCAGCGTCACCGCCGCCGCGTCGCTGCAGCGGGCCGGCCCGGCGGCCTGGGCTCTCCCCGAGTCGCGCAGCCCGTCGCCGTCGCTCTCGCCCCGCTCTCGCTCCACGCGCCTCGCGTTGCGCGGCTCCGACTGGTCGACATCCCCGGCCCGGTCGGTGCCGCCCGGAAGCTCCTCCCCGGCGATGTTCTCGGCGGGCCGGTCGAGCTCGGTCTGGTCCTGCGCGACCTGCGTCGAGAGGTCCTCGCGGCGGCGCATATGACGTCCTGGCGCCACGGCACCGCGGACCGCCCGCTCATCGGCCGGCGGCGCGGCCTCCGGCTCCGGGGCCGCGACCACGCTCGGAGGCGGGCTGGGCGCAGCGAACCCCGCGCTACCGCCTCCCGCGGCGATCTCGTTGCTCAGCGAATCGGCCGCAGCGCTCTGCGTGGCTCTCGTGGCCGCGCCCCGATGCCCCATCCGGCCCTCCTGCGCCTGCGAGGGTGCGGGCGCGGGCTGGGCCGACGGGGCGCTGCCGGCCGTCGCGGTCGTCGTCGGCGTGGTGGCCGCGACCGGCGCGGGACTCCCCTGGGGAGGAGGCGGCGGCGGCGCTGCGGGAGCGGACTCGCGCGCCGAGCTCGGGGCGCGGTCTCGCGAGCAGCCGACCAGGGGGAGCAGGTCGAAGACCGAGAGGTCGCGCGCGTCGCTGACCGCCGGAGGCGCCGCGTAGGCGTCCTCGCCAGGGACGAAGAGCGAGGTGAAGGGGGTGATGAGGCCGTAGCGGGTGCCGAGCTCGACGATCGCCGCCCTCGGCTCGTCCCTCGCGAGCAGGTGCTCCAGGCGAGCGCTCGCCCAGCGGGCCCGGAGGTCGCCGCGGTCGGGGATCACCAGCCCGGACAGGGTCACCGTGCTCGTGCGCTCGGCTCCGTGCCAGCGAGCCCTCACGGTCACCCGCTCGGGGGAGCGGCCGGTGACCCGACCGAGCACCTCCAGCGCTTCGCCCGCCGGGAGGTCGACCGACTCGGAGGGGTAGACCCGCTCCATCTCCGGGCCGAGCTCCGCGCGGAAGCCCCGAACAAGCGGCCGCGCCATGTGCGAGAGCAGGGTCATCGCGGTGCGAGCGACCTCCGCCCGGTCGACCACCCTCGCGGCGAGGCCCGACGGGGCGGCGATGCCCGAGAGCAGGTCGAGCCGCGGCCCCTCTCCCATCGCCACCGCGTAGAACCTCGGCCTCGGCTGCATCCTCGCGAGCCTCGCTCGCAGCTCCGAGAGCTCCCGCTCGCCGACCGTCCCCCGGCCGTCGCCCAGGTACACGATCGCCCCGTTGCGCTCGGGGTCGAGCGCCGCGTGCGCGGCCTCGACCATGGCGAGCAGGTCCGTCGCGCCACCGAGGCGGTCGCGGGAGAGGGCGTCGAGGGCGGCGTTGCGGGCGTCGGCGCTGGCCGCGTCGAGGCGCATGGCGTCCTTGCCCTGGGGGCGCACCCCGACGTCGCCGGCGACCACCAGCACCCGGTCGCGCGAGGTGAGCGAGGACGTGAGCGCGTCGACGAAGGCGAGCTGCAGCGCCGCGGCCTCGGAGCCCGTGGCCGCCGAGTGGTCGGCCACCAGCACCACGTCCACGCCGTCGTCGTGCGCCGAGCGGGCGCCGCGGTCCGGGGCCTGAAGTGCGAGGCGGACGTAGGCCCCGCGGTCGTTGCCCTCGGCGTCTCCCGGGGAGCGCAGCACGCTGCCCTCGGAGGGCGGAGGGCCGAGGAGGTCGAGGACGAAGTCCGCGGTCGGGGTCACGTCGCTGCGGCGGTACGTGAGCGAGGTGCCGTCGACGAGGGTTCCTGCGGAGGCGCGCGCCTCGCGGACCGAGGTGCGGGAGAGGTCGACCTCGGCGCGGAGCTCGCCCACCGAGGTGCCGATGCCCGAGAGGGGCAGGCGGTAGCTGCGCCGGCCGTCCTGCGTCGGGTTGAGCCACTGGGTGTACGTCACCAGGATGCGCCGGGCGCTCCCCGCCACGATGGGGAAGAGCCTCGCGTGGTAGCGGCCCGGGGCGTCCCACTCCAGCAGCGCCGGGTCGTAGGGGCTGCCCGCGTAGACCTGGGCCTGGTACTGCGCCGCGGCGCTCGCGCGCTCCTGCACCGTCGCGTCGACCATGGTGCCGCGCCGCTCGACGGCGAAGCGCTGGAGCACCGCGCCGCGCGGAACCGTCAGCGTGTAGAGCCCCTCGACGGTGTCCGCCGAGGGGTTGAAGAAGGTCTGCTCCAGCTCGGTCACCGCGAGGTCGCCCACCACCGCCACGCGCGCCTCGACGCGCTGTAGCACCAGCGGCCACCGCGGCCTGCCCACGTCGTCGGGCCGCCTCGCCGAGACCGCCCCGAGCTCCGTCGCCCCCGCGGTCGAGACGCCCCTCGAGGCCGAGTCCGCGAGCCCGCCGGTCCAGTCGTCGAAGAGCCGCCTCGGCGCCACGCTGGCCTGCTCGCCCTGGAGCGCGCCTCGCTCTCCGGTGCGCACCACCCCCTGCCGGTCGCGCCGCGCCCAGGTCACCTCGCCCTCCAGCACGTCGACCTCCGCGCCGTCGCCCTCGCGCCGCACGCTCGCCCTCGCGCCGTCGAGCCGCAGGGTCGTCACGCCCGCCCGGAGCACCGCCCCGGCGCCCCGGGCGCTCGCGGCGCCGCGCTCGATCCACACGCGGCCCTGGTCGAGGGTCACCGCGCCGTCGTCGCCGACGCGCACCCGGCTGTCGTGGTCGAGCAGCAGCCGCTCCCCGTGGTCGAGCCCGAGCACCGCGCGGCCCGAGGCGTCAGTGCGCACCACCGCGCCGGTCTCGATGCGCAGCACGTCGTCCACCGGGCGAGAGCGGGACCCCTCCTCGACGGTGATGCCCGCGCGCACCCGCTCGACCTCCCCCACGGTGGGAACGAGCGCCACCGCCCGCCCGGTGCATCCGAGCGCGAGCACGAGGAGCGCGTCGAGGCACGCAGCCATCTGAAGTCGAGACCGTTGGCGCATTGGATACCCCTGCGAGTGGCGGACGTCCGCGGGCCGCATCGTACGGCGTGACGTCAGGCGATGACAGCAACGACACCGCGGCGCGCGGAGTCCTTGGCTGGCGTCGACACCGCCGGGGCGGAGGAAGTTTCCGGAGGAGTGGAGGCGCGCTCAGGGAGCGGACGGCGCCGAGGGCTCGGTCGCCGCGGGCGTCGGGGCCGACTCGGCGGGAGCGGGCGCGGTCGGCGTGGCGTGCGACCGGAAGGTCCACTGGTAGACCAGGGTCATCGGCTGCGGCGGAGGAGCGCGGAAGGTCATGCTCCGCACCACGTTCGCCACGCACTCGCCCACCGCGGGGGCCTCGGCGAGGCCGCGCGTCGAGACCTCGCTGGTGCGCCCGTCGAGGCCGACGCTGTAGAAGACCGTCAGCCGCCCGGCGAGCGAGGGGTTGCTCTCGGTGCCGCGCTCGTAGCAGGCCTGCACGTCGACGCCGCGCTCCCGGAGCTGCACCTCGAGGCGATCCTGGAGCGAGGTGAGGTCGGTGGTGGCGGCGGCCGAGGCGCTGCCTGCGTCTGCTCGCGCGCTCGGGGCGGCGGTCGCCGCGCGGGTCGGAGCCGCGACGGGGGCGACGGGTCGGGCGACGGCAGCGCCGCTGTCTTCGAGCAGCTCGGAGGGCGCGAACACCATCCCCGCGGGCCCGGAGTCCACGGCAACGGCCGCCGCGACCACGGGCGGCGCCTCCACCGGGGCGGCGGAGGGCACGGGCACGTCCGGCGCGGCGGTGATGGCGTTGCTGGGGAGGCTCGGCGGGAGGTCCTGGTGGTTCTTTCGAAGGCCCATCGCGATGGCGAAGACCGCGGCGGCGCTGACCAGCGCGCCCACGATGACGTAGCCCACCTGGCCCATGAGGCGAGAGGAGCCCGTCGGGGGGGTGGACAGGTTGGCGTAGGGGCCGCCGGAGGTGTCGCCGTCGCGCGTGAAGGGCGTCTCGTCGCGGGGGATGTCGGCGTCGAGGTTGATCGACACCGGCGGCCGGGTCGTGGCCCGCATCGGGCGCATGCTGTGGGAGTCGAGGATGGGGAGCAGCTCGCCGAGCGCCTCGTTGGCGTCGTGGAAGCGCTGGCTGGAGTCGCGCACCACGCAGCGCGCGAACCACGCGTCGAAGCGCGGTGGCAGCAGGTGGCCGACGCCGTACTCCGCCGCCCGCACCGAGGCCGGGTCGAGCGGCTGCATCAGCACCTCGGTGAGCTGCTGCATGATGGTCGTGTTGGGCGAGTTGGCGATGCGCCAGTAGATCTTGCCGGTGAGGAGGTTGAACGCGATGAGCCCGAGGGCCCAGACGTCCGTCTCCGGGGCGATCTGCCCGCTGAGGCCCGCCTGCTCCGGGGCCATCCATCGGGGAGAGCCGACGGCCTGCGTGGCGGAGCCCTGCGTCGACGACTCCTGCACCAGCTTGGCCAGGCCGAAGTCGAGGAGCTTCACCGTGAAGGGGATGCCCTCGCGCCGCGGGTCGGCGAGGAAGATGTTCTCGGGCTTGAGGTCGCGGTGCACCAAGCCCTCGCGGTGCGCCCCGCCGAGCCCGTGGCAGAGCTGGCGAAACATCTCCGCGACCTCCGACCGGGTGAAGGTGCCGCGCTCGGCGAGGGCGGCCTTCATGTCGCGGCCCTGGAGGAGCTCCATGGCGATCCACGGGGTGTTGCTCTCCTCCTCGACGCCCGCGGCGACCATCTCGACGATGTGGTCGCTCTCGACCGCCGCGGTGGCCTGCGCCTCCTGGATGAAGCGCAGCCGCGTGCGGTCGTCGCCCTCGTACTGGGCGTGCATGATCTTCAGCGCGCGCTTCTTGCCCGTGGAGAGCTGCACCGCCTCGTAGACGGTGCCCATCCCTCCGGCGGCGATGCGCTGCACCACGCGGAAGTCCCTCCCGAAGGTCGCGCCTGGTGCAAGCTGTTCAGCCATAGCGGGACCTGTCCCTGGGCAAGTCGTTAGCCCTGTCGGAGAGAGCCTGTCAACAGCGCTCTCGGCGCCACGGGTGCTTCGCGCGATCGAACTCCTTGACTTTACCCCTGGGAGTAACCGAGCAGTGTTGGACATCCAATGGTGGTCCAACGCTCTCTGATGAGGCGCGTCGCGTCGGCGTGTGCGGTGTCGCTCGTCGCCCTCGCCGCTCCGGGCGCGGCCGTCGCGCAGGACCGGTTCAACACCCGCGTCGGCCGGGTGACCAACGGTCTCTACATGCGCAACAGCACCTTCCTGCGCATCAACCCGCTGGGGCTCTTCAACGACTTCCGCTTCGGCTACCGCCACCGCATCTTCGACCGCCCGGACCTCCCCATCGTGCTGCGCAACACCTACTGGGCGGCGGCCGGGACCCTCGCGCTCTCTCCGGGCTTCGTGCGGGCGGGCGCCGCGGTGGAGTTCGCCCCGCTGGCGATGGTCAACCTCTCCGCGAGCTTCGAGCGGGTGCAGTGGTTCGGCACCTTCAACTTCGTGCAGTCCTACGCGAGCGCCAACGAGAACTTCTCCGACTCGGCCATCCGCGAGAGGGCGCGGGTCGACCCCGCCTCCGCCGAGGCCGCCGGGGGCTGGATGCTCACCCTCAACGGCGTGCTCCAGGCGAAGGTCGGCGACCTCGCCATCCGCAACACCGCGCGCGGCATCTGGAACTCCCTCTCGCTCCCCGACAACCGCCCGGTCTACTACGACAGCTTCAACGACGTGATGGCCCCGAACGGGGGGTGGGTCTTCACCGACGACTTCGACCTCATCTATCAAAACACCGAGGCGGGCTTCAACATCGGCGCCCGCCTCACGGCGGTGGTTCCGCTCTACGGGCAGGCCTCGTGGGGCGCGGACAACCAGGCGCTCCCCGGCCGCGGCGCCGACAACTCCCCGACGCTGCGCGCGGGCCCGCTGGTCTCGTACACCTTCCGCGAGGGGCGGCACTCGTTCTTCAACGCGCCGACGGTGTTCGTGCTCGCCCAGTGGTGGCTCAGCCACCGCTACCGCACCGGCGGCTGCGACGAGTGCATCTCCCAGGGTCTGCCCATGATCGTCGTCGGCTTCGCCTTCCGAGGCGACTCATGACCCCCCGCGCCGCCCTCGTCTCCTTCGCCCTGCTCTCGGGCTGCCTCACGGCCTCCGAGCGCACGCCGCGCCCCGGCAACGCGGGCCCGCTGGTGCTCAACCCCGACCCGGTGAGCTTCCGCGGCGCGCTCCCCTCCGCGAGCGGGAGCGTCCGGGCATCGCTCACCGTCGACGGTCAGGCCCGCGAGGCGCTCGTCTACGTGCCCCGCTCCGTCGAGGCGTCTCCGCCGCTGCTGCTGCTCTTCCACGGCACCAACGACAGCCCCGAGGCGGTCTTCTCCGAGAGCGCCGCGCAGCGCGTGGCCGACGAGCACGGCGTCGTCGTCATCGCCCCCCGCGCCGTCGAGCACGAGGAGCACGACTGGGATCACCCCGACAGCCAGGGCGTCTGGTGGGAGACCTGGCCCAGCGTCGACCCGAACACCAACCGCGACCTGCTGCTGGTGCGGGCCCTCCTCGTGGCGGCGCAGCGCGCCTACGCCGTCGACCCGTCGCGCATCTACCTCCTCGGCCACTCCAACGGCGCCTTCTTCGCGCAGCTCGTGGCCAGCACCCTGGGCGAGCGCATCGCCGCGTGGGCGTCGAGCTCCGGCGGGCTCTGCACCTGCGACCTGCGCACCGACTGCGCCTTCACCGGCCGGGGAGACTCCTGCGCCTCGCTCTCCCGCCAGCGCGGATGGTGCGGCTGCAGCGGCGCCGAGAAGCCCGGCCCGATCCGCACCTCGGGCCGCAGGCCGCCCGCCTACCTCACCCACGGGTCGAGCGACGACATGGTCTCCCCGTACTTCACCTGCGCGCTCTCCGCGCGCCTCGCCTCCGCGGGCTTCGAGGTGGAGACGGTGATCCGCGACGGCGACCAGCATGTCATGCCCGATCGCTTCGCGGTCGAGGTCTGGCCCTGGCTCTTCCGCCACCGCCTCGACTGACGCATCCTCCGCCGCACCCCACCATGACCACCGCCTGGATCGCCGGCGCCTCCGGCCTCGTCGGATCGTCGCTCCTCACGCAGCTCCTCGACGACCCTCGCTTCACCGCGGTGGTCTCGCTCGGCCGCCGGCCGCTCCCGGTGACGCACCCGAAGCTCACGCAGCGCACGGTAGATTTCGCGTCCCTCGACGTCTCCGGCCTCCCGGCTCCGGACGTGGCCTTCTGCACCCTGGGCACCACCATCGCCAAGGCGGGCAGCGCGGAGGCCTTCCGGGCGGTCGACCACCACGCCGTGATGGCCTTCGCGAAGGCGGCCTTCGACGCGGGCGCGAGGCGCTTCGAGGTGGTCACCGCGCACGGCGTCGATGCGCGCTCGATGGTGCTCTACAACCGGGTGAAGGCCGAGGTGGAGGCCGACCTGCGCACCGTGGGCTTCACCTCGCTGGCCATCGCTCGACCGTCGCTGCTGCTCGGCGACCGCGCGGAGTCGCGGCCCGGAGAGCGCGTGGCGGTGGTGGCCTCGCGGCTGCTGGGTGGCCTGCTGAAGCCCTTCGAGGCGAGGCCCATCGAGGCCGCGGTGGTGGCGAGGGCGCTGGTGGCCATCGCGCACGATCCTCCCAGCGGGGCGGCGGTGTACTCGTCGGGTCGGCTGCAGACGCTCGGCGGGGGGTAGCGATCAGTCGACGAGGCGCTCGAGGCGCCCGGTGGCCGCGAGGAGCTGGGCGCGGGAGAGGGCGAGGTTGAGCCTGGCGCGCACGACGGCGATGCGCGCCGAGGCGTCGGCGGCCTGAGCGTCGACGACCTCCAGCAGCGGGGCGGCGCCGCCCTGGTAGCGCCCGGTGGCGAGCTCGAGGTTGGCCGCGGTGCCGGCCGCGAGCCGCTCGGACTGCTCCACCTGGGCGCGCGCCGAGCGGGAGCTGACGGCGGCCTGCACCGCCGCGGTGCGCACGGAGAGCGACTGCGCGAGGAGGTTCTCCCTGGCGGTGGCGACGGAGGTGTCGGCCACCTGCACGGCGGCGGAGAGGGAGGCGTCGAAGAGCTGCCAGCTCAGGCCGAGCCCGCCGGAGATGTTCTCGGAGATGCCGCCGAGGCCGCGGCCGGCGAGCACCTCGTTGTAGCCGATGCTCCCGTTGGCGCTGGCGGTGATCGCGGGTCGGCGGTTGGCGCGGGCGAGGTCGAGCTGCGCCTCGGCCTGGGCCACGCGGAGGCGCGCCGCGGCGAACTCGGGCCGGGCGCGCACGGCCTCGGCGGCGGCGGTGGCGGGGTCGTCGTCGAGGGCGAGGATGTCCTCGGGGAGCCGGGTGACCTGCACCGGGGCGATGGGGTCGAGGCCCAGCGCGGCGGTGAGGGCGGCGCGGTCGCTGGCCACCCGGGCCTCGGCGATGGCGAGGTCGAGGCGCGCGGAGTCGAGGTCGACCTGCGCTCTCACGGCGTCGTTGGGACCGGTGGCCCCGACCTCCACGCGCCCCTGGGCGATGCGCAGCCGGGCCTCTCGCTGGGTGACCGTCACCCGCGTGGTCTCGATGGCCTCGAGGTCGGCGAGCACCGTGAGGTACTGCGTCGCGGCGGTGGAGAGGGCCTGGAGGGTCGCGGTGCGGGCGTCCTCCCGGAGGGCGTCGCGGGAGCGCTCGGCGGAGCGGACGCTGGCGGCGGTGCGGCCGAAGTCATAGAGGTTCCATCGGACGCTGGCGCTGGCGTCGATGTTGATGCTCGAGCCCTGGACGCGCTGCGCCGGGGTGGTGGCGGTCGCCGGGAGGAAGGGCCGGTCGGAGAAGCTGATCGACGGCGTCGAGCTCACGCCGATGGTGGGCAGCCAGCCCGCGCGCGCCTGCTCGATCTGGGCGCTCGCCGTGGCGACCCGGGCGAGGGCGGCGCGCACCGCCGGCGGCTGGCGGATGGCGAGGCGCAGCGCCTCGACGAAGGAGACGGTGCGCTCCTCGGGGGGCCGCTCCTGGGCGAGCGCGAGGGAGGGGACCAGCAGCGCGAGGGCGAGGGCGGAGGACGCGAGGCGGATGCGGCGGTTCACTGGAGTGGGGCGCACCGTAGCGCGTCGCGCCGGAGCGCGCGCGGGGTCCGCGGACCGCAGGAAAGTTGACCGGAGCTCCCGGGATGGTGTTGGGACTCCGATCGTCGTGAAGAAGAAGCTCCTCTGGGCGGTGTCGTTGGCGGCGGTCTGCGCTCCGGTGGTCGCGCTGGGCCTGCGCCTCCGGGAGGACGCCCGCGCCGACCGCTGGATGCAGGAGGGCACCGCGAAGCTGGACGTGTCCATCGACCGGGCGCCCACGCCCGAGTCCCTCGACTGGCACGGCGCGGAGGTGCTCTTCGACCGGGTGGTCCGGGTGAGCGGCGACGGCGACCGGGGGCGGCGGGCGAGGGCGCTCTGGCATAGCTGCCGGGCGCTGGGCGACCTCTCGCGGGGCGAGCTGGTGCTGGCCAGCGCCGAGGTGCAGACCGCGCGCCGCGAGGACCCCGACGAGCTCCGGGTGGCCTTCGTCGACGCGGTGGTGCTGCAGCGCCGGGGAGAGCGTCGGCGGGCGGCGCAGGCGCTGGAGGGCATCACCCGCGGGGCGTCGGTGCCGGAGGCGCTGCGGGCGCGCGTGGGCCTGCACCGGCTCGACCTGATGCTGGACGAGGGCGACGGCCACGGGGCGCTCACGCTGGCCGAGTCGCTGGCGCACGGGACCTCGGTGCACGCGGCGCTGGGCAACCGGCTGGGCCTCGCGCGCAGCGCGGTGGGCGACGTGGCGGGCGCGAGGGCGGCCTTCGAGGCGGCGCACGAGAGCGACCCCAGGGACGCCGCGGCGCTGATCAACCTGGCGCGCATCGCGAGGACGTCGGGCGACCGCGAGGGGGCGCGGAGGATGCTGCAGCAGGCGCTGGCGCTGGACGAGACCAGCGGCGAGGCGTGGCTGGCCTACGGCGTGGTGCTGACCGACCTCGGGGCGATGGCGGAGGCGAGGCGCGCGGTGCTCGAGGCGGGCCGTCGGATGCCCGACCAGCCCGGACCGTGGACCACCCAGGGAGAGATCGACCTGCGGGAGAACCACCCCGTGGAGGCCGTGGCGAGCTTCCGCGAGGCGCTCCAGCGGGCTCCCGACGACACCGGGGCGCGCACCAACCTGGGCGTGGCGCTCGCTCGCACGGGCGACCGGCAGGGGGCGCTCCAGGCCTTCGAGCAGGTCACCCAGCGGGCGCCCTCGGTGGGCCAGGCCTGGAACGGGCTCGGGGTGATGCGCCTGGGGATGAGCGATCCGGAGGGGGCGATCGGCCCGCTGGAGCACGCGTCGCGGCTGCTGCCGGACGACCCCAACCCCCCGATGAACCTGGGCCTGGCCTACGAGCGGCTCCGTCGGTGGAACGAGGCCGCGCGGGCCTTCCGAGAGACCCTTCGGAGGGCTCCGGCGCACGAGCTGGCCACGGCGCACCTCGCGGCGATGCAGCCGGGGGCGGGCAGGGCGCAGAGCGTGCGGACGAGGGTGACGGCGTCTCGCTGAGCGAGCGCTACGGGTCGCGCGGCAGCGGCTTGCTGTCGAGCTCGACGCTCGGTGCGTGCACCTCGATGGCGGGCTCGCCCTCCATCGGGTCGTCGGAGGCGAGCGGCGGCTGCGAGGCGGGCGCCGGGGGGAGCATCGACGGCCGCTCGGTGGCGCGGCCGGCGTCGAGCAGGGCGTCGCGCACGGGGATGCGGTACTGCTGGGTGACGCCCACGAGCAGGTCGAGGGCCACCTCGATCTCGCCGCGCTGCATCGACTCGGTGGGCAGCTCGGCGCGCAGGGTGAGGTCGCCGTCGTCGTCGAGCGCGAACTTCACCAGCGTGAGGTTGTAGTTCACCGCGAGGATGCGCCCGAGGAAGCGCGGGGGATACTTCCCAGACCCCCAGGGCTTGAGCTCGGCCGCCTCGAGGAAGGGGAGCACGGCGAGGTAGATCCACGGCCCGGCGTGGCGCACCACGAGGCGTATCTCCCCGGCGTCGCTCTCGAGGGTGCAGCGCAGGGTGTGCTCATCGAGCTGGCGCGGTGACCACGCGCGCTCATCCAGGATCGCCTTGACGTCTTGCACCCCGAGAGCAGCCATCTCACCCGCCATGGAACGGGACCGGGCCGGTCCCCGTCAAGCGAATCGATCGGCGCTCACGCATCGAGAGGGTCGGGGTGCTCCGCGGCGAGCTTCTCGACCTCCGCGCGCAGCTTCGGGTGCGCCATCAGCTTGCGCACCAGCAGCATGAACTTCGGGTCGGCCAGCAGCTGCATCGGCGACGCGCTCTTCGCTGGCTTCGGCGGAGGGTTCGTGCGCAGCCGCTCCATCGCCTCGCAGTGGGCCTTCGTGGCGAAGCCCTCCGAGGCCTCCCAGGCGCGCACCTCGGCCACCTCGATCTTCAGGGCCTCGGCCAGGGCGCGCTGGGTGATGCCGAGCTCCTTCCGGAGCGCCTTGATGTCATCGCCGGTCATGCGTGGGGTAGCATAGGCCCTGATGGAGCTTCGCACGCAACTCGCGATCGTCGCCGCGGTGGCCGTCGCCTGGTCCGCCGGGCGCTTCGTGCGCGTGCGCTCGGTGCTCGACCCGTCGCGGGAGACCGAGCGGCTCTCGCTCGCGGCCCTCGAGGCCCGCGTCGCCCGAACGCCCTCCGACGCCGTCGCCACGAGGGTGCTGCTGCGCCGCTACTTCGACCAGGGGATGCCGCGGCTCGTGGTGGACAGCGCCCGCCGCGCTCCCTCCGCCGTGCAGCGCGACGGCGCGGTATGCCTGATGGTCGCCCGCGCCAACGAGTCGCTCGGCGACGTGCGCACCGCGCAGGCCATCGTCAACGGCGCCCTCTCCCGGTGCTCGGTGCTGCCCGAGTCGCTCGCCGACGCCGCCGGCTGCGACGTCCGCACGGTCACCGAGCTCTCCATGCAGATCGTCGCCCTCGACCGCATGGTCGAGTGGAACATCACCCCGCAGAGCGATCCCGCCCGCGCCTCGCTGGCGCACGAGCTCTCGACGAGGCCCGTGCGCATCAGCGCCCGCTCGCGGCCGCGTTAGATCCCCCGCGGCACCTTCGCGAGGTCGAGCTGCATCATCGCGGCGCGCAGCACCGACGAGCGGCTGGCCTTGGTGTGCCCCTTGCGCTTCAGGTCGCGCACGGCGGCGTCGAGCCGGTCGAGGTCCTCGGTGTAGAGCGAGATGCAGATGACCTTGTAGTGCTCCGGGCGCACCTTCGCCTCGGGCACCGCGCGCCGCGGCCCCGGCCGGTCGGGCTCCTCCACGAAGGCGGGCGCGAAGAAGCGCTCGCGAAGCACCGTGTCGATGTCATCACCGAGCACGTCCTGGATCCCCTGCGAGGGGTCCTTCAACGTCGTCCGAGCCATCACGCCACCTCCATCGCCATCGCCGCCGCCGCCGTCGCCGCTGCCGCCGCCGCGCGCCTGGGCGCGACGACCTCCCCGCTCACCGGGGCCACCGACTTCTGGTCGCGCTGCACGGCCTGGAGCACGCGCTCGACGACGACCCGGTAGTCATCCGCGCCGTGCGAGTCGGGCGCGTACTCGAAGATGGTCTGCTTGGCTGCCGGCGCCTCGCGCAGCTTCATGTTGGCGCGCACCGGGGGGAAGCAGAGGTCCTCGAACTTCTTCTGCAGGGTGTCGGTGACCTCGCGCCCGAGCTTGTGCCGCGCGTCGTAGAAGGTCGGGATCACCCCGAGGATGTACACCGGGTGCTTCAGCTGCTCGTGCACGTGGCCGAGCGTGCGCACGCACTGCTTCACCCCGACCAGCGCGAGGTAGTCGCAGCTCACCGGGATCAGCACCGAGTCCGCGTAGCAGAGCGCGTTCTGGTTGAGCAGCGAGAGCGACGGCGAGCAGTCGAGCACCACCACGTCGTAGGCGTCGCTGCCCAGCATCCGCTCGCGCAGCACCCGGTCGCGCGCGGGCCGCGAGGCCAGGTAGACCTCCGCCGCGGCGAGGGTCTCGTTGGAGGTGATCACGTCGAGGTTGGAGCGCACCGGCACCGCCACGTCGCGGGGGTCGGCCCCGAGCACCAGCACGTGATAGAGGGTCGACTCGCCGCGCACGCCGAGCGAGACCCCGACGTTGCCCTGCGGGTCGACGTCCACCAGCAGCACGCGCAGGCCCTTCTCCGCGAGGCCCGCGGCGACGTTGATCGCCGTGGTGGTCTTGCCGGTGCCGCCCTTGTGGTTGAAGACCGCGATGCGCCGCGTGGCGCGCGGAGGCGGAGGCGCAGCGATGATCGCGTCGCGGCACTCCTGGGTGCACATGAAGCGGGTGCCGTGGTCGTCGACCAGCACCTGCCAGGCGAACTCCAGCTTGAAGGGCTTCGCGCAGTGCGAGCAGCTCGCCGCCCCGCGGTCGACCCCGAGGTGCTTCTGCTGGCACCGCTGCGAGCAGAAGTGCCGCGCCCCCGCGCCGTCCTCCACCACCTGGTAGCGGAACTTCATCTCGAAGTTCTTGCCGCACACCGAACACGTCTTCGCCGTCGCCATCGTCGCCTCCCGATCGCAGCGCGGGAGGGAACGTCGGAGACCCCGTCCGGGTCCGAAGCACCTCCGCAACTGGTTATGGAAGCGCCGTTAGCCTGCGCGAGAATCGATCCGCAAATTTCCTGCGCGCTTCGATCGAGCGCGTGAGACCGCGGCTCAGCGGACGACGGGCGCCGCGCCGGTGAAGTCGACCACGCCGTCGTGGCGGTCGGGGACCCCGACGAGCCCGATGCGGCCGCGAGCGATCTCCGTGGCCCCGCGGGCGTCGTTGACGGTGATCGCGACCTCGTAGTTCTCCATGGGCTGAAACTCGTCCGGCGACCGGTGCAGCACCGTCTGGTGGAAGAACACCTGGTCGTTGGGGTTGGTCAGCGCGATGGCCTGGTTGGTGATGTACCGCCGGGTGCGCCCCTCGACCTTGTAGAAGACCAGCGTCACCTCGGCGGCGCGCGGGGGCCTGGCGAGGAAGGCCATGAACTGCACCCGCCACACGTGGGACTGCACGTCCTCGGCGTAGGTGCGCGCCTGGTTGGCGCTGGCCCAGCCCCGGATGTTGCCGACGAACTCCCGAGGCGGGCGGCGGTTGGTGAAGACGATCGAGCCGGAGGTCTGCGCGGGCAGCGGGGCGGTGGTGGTGAGCGCCGCGGCGCCCAGAAACATTCCCAGGAGGGTTCGTCGGTTCATGGTGGTGTGTAGGGTCGGCAGTCTACCTGCCGAAGCATCGAACGCCAGAGCTCAACTCCCGCCGTTGCTCTCGCACCCCCTGCGACCTCGCTGCCCGAAATTACCCCTTCGCTCCAGAGGTGTGGCAGCGCAGCGGGTTCGATGCAGACCTCGTCGATGCCCTCCGCCCGCGCGCTCGTAGAGCGGGCGATCACCATGGCCCAGGAGACCCGCGTCGCGCCCACGACCCTGCACCTGATGGCCGCCGCCATCGACAGCTCGGCCGAGCTCGCCCGGCTGCTCCGCTCGTTCGGGCTGCGCACCGTCGACCTGCGGCAGTCCATCGCGCGGCACCAGGAGCCCGACGGGACCCTCGCCCGAGCGCAGTCGCAGTCGCGCCAGCTCGCCGTCGCCCAGGGGCTCCCGGAGCCCGGAGCCCGCCACCTCCTGGCCGCCGCGGTGGTCGTCCCCGACAGCGTCGCGGGCGTCGTGCTGCGCGCTCTCGGCCAGGACCTCGCCAAGGTCGCCCGCACCCTCGCTGGCCCTGTTCCGCCGGTGCGCGCCGAGGTCCAGCGCTCGGCCGAGCTCGCCGCCGCGTCGGCCTCCATCGCCGCCTCGCAGGGGGCGCCCCGCACCCCCACCTCCGCCAGCGCGATGGTCTCCCGCTCGCGGCTCTCGCCCCTCGACGCGCGCCGGGTGCAGCCCCTGCCTCCGCCGCTGCCGAAGAGCGGCTCGCAGCGCCCGAAGCCCCTGCGGGCGAAGCCCGTCGAGGCCCCCGACGAGGTGGCCGCCGCGCGACGAAAGTCCCCCCTCCTCGACCGCTGGCTGGTCCCGACCTCGGGGCTCGACGTGGTCGGTCGCGACGAGGAGCTGGCCCGGCTGCGGGACGCCACCGAGCGGCGCGAGTCGCGGGGCTCGATGCTGGTGGGCGCTCCGGGCGTCGGCAAGGGCGCCGTGCTCACGGCCCTCGCGAGAGAGACCGGCGGGGCGGTGCTGCGGCTGCGGCACGCCGACGTGATGGCCGCGATGCGGGGCGACGAGGCCGAGGCCGCGAGGGCGGTGCTCTCCTGGGCCGCGCGCGGTCACGCGGTGGTGGCCCTCGACCCCATCGTCGCGTGGACCTCCCCCCGGGAGACCCCCGACGAGGTGCTCGCCCCGATGCGGTCGTGGATGCAGTCGGGGCGCGTCGCCTGGGTGGGCGTCGCCACCCCGGAGGAGGCCCGGCGCCTCGCCGAGAGCGACCCGTGGATCGAGCGCGGCGCGCAGCGCATCGACCTGGAGGAGCTCCCCTCCGCGAGGGTGATGGAGGTGGTGGTGGCCCGCGCCCGGCCGCTGTCGTCGATGCACGGCGTGGCCCTGAGCGACGAGATCGCACGCCGCGCGGTGACCCTCTGCGACCGCTTCGTGGGCGGCCGCGCGCAGCCCGAGCGCACCCTCACGGTGCTCGACCTCGGGCTCGCGAGGGCCCGCCGGGAGGGCGCCTCGGCGCTCGACGAGGACACCCTCTGCGAGGTGGTCGCCGGGGTGGCCGGGCTCCCCAAGGAGCGCGTCGCGAGCAGCGACCACGCGCGGCTGCTGGCGCTGGAGGAGCACCTCGCGGCGAGGGTGGTGGGGCACCGGTCGGCGCTCGCCCGCGTCTCCGACGTGGTGCGCCGCAACGCCGTGGGCTTCCGCGGCTCGCGCCCGCTGGGAACCTTCCTGCTGCTGGGCCCCACCGGCGTCGGGAAGACCGAGACCGCGAAGGCGCTGGCGGAGGCGCTCTTCCCCGGCGACGGGGGCATGACCCGCTTCGACATGGCGGAGTTCTCCGAAGGCCACTCGGTGGCCCGGCTGGTGGGCGCGCCGCCCGGCTACGTGGGCTACGGCGAGGGGGGCCAGCTCACCGAGGCGGTGAAGCGCCGGCCGTGGCAGCTCATCCTGCTGGACGAGATCGAGAAGGCGCACCGCGACGTGCTTCAGGCGCTGCTGGGGCTGCTGGATGAAGGGCGCATGACGGACGGGCGGGGCCGCACCGCGGACTTCCGCAACACCCTCATCGTGATGACCAGCAACCTCGGGGCGGAGGCCTTCCAGTCGACGATGACCCGCCGGGGGGTCGGCTTCGCGAGCGCCCGATCGCCCGGCGACGCCAACGCCGACGCGTCGCAGGCCGTGCTCGACGCCGCCCGCGCCTCGCTCCCCCCCGAGCTCTGGAACCGCATCGACGAGCCCCTGGTCTTCGGCGCCCTCACCCGCGCCGAGGTCGCCGAGGTCGCGCGCCGACTGCTGGCCGACCGCGCCGGTCGCCTGGAGCGAGAGCAGGGCGTCACGCTCACCGTCGAGCCCTCGGTGATCGAGCTGCTGCTCGACGGCGGCGGCTACGACGCGCTGCTGGGCGCGCGGCCGATGCGTCGGGCGGTGGCGAGGCTGGTGGAGGCGCCGCTGGCCGAGGCGGTGCTGCGAGGCCGCCTCCCGAGAGGGGCGAGCGCCGTGGTGTGGGCCGTCGACGGAGCGCTCCGCATCGAGGTCGCGGGAGACCCTTGATCGCAGGGGGGGTAAGGGGGCATGGTCCCGGCGCCAATGGCTGATACCAACGAGGGGCCGGAGTTCGAGCTCCCGCGTCGCTTCGGACGCTACGTGCTCTTCGATCACATCGGTCGCGGCGGTATGGCGGAGATCTACCTCGCGCGGGGCACCACCCAGATGGGCGCCTCGCGGCTCGCGGTGGTGAAGGTGGTGCTCAACCGCTTCTCCGAAGACCCGTCCTTCGCGGCGATGCTCATCAGCGAGGCCAAGCTCGCGGCGAGGCTGTCGCACCGCAACATCGTGCAGACCTTCGACCTCGGCCGCGAGGAGGGTCGGCTCTTCATCGCGATGCAGTACGTCGAGGGCTTCGACGTCACGCAGCTGCTCCGCAAGCTGTCGCAGAAGAAGATCGGGCTGCCCGCGGAGTTCGGCTTCTACATCGTGCTGGAGATGCTCCAGGCGCTCGACTACGCGCACCGCTGCTCGGACGACGAGGGCAACGCGCTCGGCATCGTGCACCGCGACGTGTCGCCCTCCAACGTGCTGGTGTCGCTCGAGGGCGAGGTGAAGCTCTGCGACTTCGGCATCGCGCGCGCGGTGACCGACATCGCCGAGCTGCCCGAGGGGGCGCTCGAGGGCAAGGCCGCGTACATGTCCCCGGAGCAGGCGCGCGGCGAGCGCATCGACGGCCGCGCCGACGTCTTCTCCGCCAGCATCATCCTCTGGGAACTCCTCTGCGGCCGCCGCATGTACAAGGCCCAGCCCGGCCGCGAGGTGATCGACATCGCGCGCGCCGGCGAGGTGCCGCCGCTCGTCGACCGGGGCCTGCCCGAGTACGCGCAGCTCCAGGCCATCGTCTCCAAGGGGCTCGCGCCCAACCGCGACGACCGCTACGCCACCGCCGGAGCGATGGCCCGCGATCTCGAGGACTACGTCATCCGCAACCGGCTGCGCGCCTCGCCCATGAAGCTCGGGGGCTTCCTCACGGAGCAGTTCGAGACCGAGCTGGTGAGCGTCCGCCGGGACCTGGAGCAGCGCGCCCTCTCGGTGACCGCCGAGGTGCCGGTGGAGGTCATCCCCGACCTCGGCAGCTACGACGACGACCGGGCCCCGCTGGTCACCGTGCCTCCCCCCGTGGTGCCCCAGGAGATCGAGCCGCTGGCGCTCCCGTCGTCCGGTCCCCCGGCGGCGCCGGAGGTGGTCCCCGCGGCGGTCGTCCCGCGGCGGCCCGCTCCCACGCCGCTGACCGGTCCCCCCGCGGCTCCGAAGCGCCCGGTGGCGGTGCTCGCGCTCGCCGCCGTGCTGGTCGTGGGCGTGCTCGCCTTCGTGGCCTCTCAGCTCGTTCACTGACCGTCGCCGTGGCTGCCGTCGCCCGCGAACGGATCGACCGCCTCCTCGTCGACCGTGGCCTCGCCGAGAGCCGCGAGCGCGCCCAGGCGCTCTTGATCGCCGGGAGGGTGTTCGTCGCCGGGCAGCGCGTCGACAAGCCGGGCCACCGCCTGCCGGTCGACACGCCGCTCGAGGTGCGCGGCGACCCTTGTCCCTACGTCTCTCGCGGAGGGTTGAAGCTCGCCGGGGTGCTCGACCCGCTGGGCGTCGACCCGAGCGGGCGCACCTGCCTCGACGTGGGAGCCAGCACCGGAGGCTTCACCGACGTGCTGCTCCAGCGCGGCGCGGCGAAGGTCTGGGCGGTCGACGTCGGGCACGGCCAGCTGCACGAGCGCATCCGGCGCGATCCGCGGGTGGTGGTGCGCGAGGGCGTCAACGCCCGCCTCGGGCTGCGCGAGGTGGTGACCGACCCGGTCTCGCTGGTGGTGATGGACGTGTCGTTCATCTCGCTGACGAAGGTGCTCCCCGCGGTGGCCGAGGTGCTCGCCGGGTCGGAGGGCGCGTCCATCGTGGCGATGGTGAAGCCGCAGTTCGAGCTGGAGCCCAAGCTGGTGCCCGGTGGGGTGGTGCGGGACGACGCGCTGCGGGCGAGGGCGGTCGCGCAGGTGGTGGCGGCCGCGGAGGCGCTGGGCTTTACCTGCGTGGGTAAAGAAGACTCGCCGGTGCACGGGCCCGCGGGCAACCGCGAGGTGTTCGTGCACCTGAAGGCGCGCTGACCGTCAGGACGCCCAGCGGAGCGAGCGGAGCGCCTCGGCGTGCCGCGATGGATCGAGGCAGAAGGTGTTCATCTCCAGGTCGGCGGCGCGGTGCACGCGCGTGCCGTCGGGGCGGAAGAGGTCGTAGCCGAGGCCCCGCAGCAGGTCGAAGATGGCCTCGGCGTGGCGCTGCACCTCCACCATCACGATCGGGCGGTGCGTCGCGAGCACCTCCTTCGCGCCGAGCAGCACCTCGTGCTCGAAGCCCTCGACGTCGATCTTCAGCAGCGCGGGCCGGACGTTCTCCGCGGCGCAGTAGGAGTCCAGGGTGATGACCTCGACGTCCACCGCGCGCACCTCCGTGGCGACCGACGCGGCGCGCTGGTTGGCGGTGAGCCCCTCGAAGTGGTCGAGGAGGGAGTTGTTCTGCCCGGTGAGGTTCTCGATGTTGAGCTTCATGGTCGCGGCGCGGTCGCCGACGGCCTTCTCGACGAGGCGCACGTTGCCGAGCGGGGCGACGTTGGCGCGCACGTAGGGGAGGTTGTTCTCCCCGGGCTCGAAGGTGATCACCCGACCGCGGGGGCCCACGAGGTGGCTGAAGAACATGGCGATGTAGCCGATGTGCGCGCCCACCTCGACGACCGTGTCTCCGGGCCGCAGCACCCGGCGGAAGGCCTCCATGGTCTCGGCCTCGCGGCGGGCGCCGTGCCACCAGTAGCCCTTGTGGCGGAAGGAGTGCAGCCGCACCGGAGCGCCGGTGTGGTGGTGCTTGATGGTGATGTCCCCCGGGTTGAGCCGCGCGAAGAGGGGCAGCAGCAGCCGGCGGAGAACGGGGTTGGACGCGAAGCTCATGAGCGATCTAACCGACTGCGCGGCCGCTCGTCCACCGCCCGCGCCCTGCGCGTCCGCGCGTGACTCGACGCGGTGCTCGGGTAGAGTCCGCCGCGTGCTTGCCATGATCGATCGGGTGCGCGCCTCGATGGCGCTTCGGGCGGTGCCCTCGCTGGAGTTCGTCGACGCCCGCGCGGCCGGCAGGCTCGACGTCGAGCGGCAGTTCTTCGCCGGGCTCCAGATGCGCAACGGGGTGTTCAAGACCACGCACCACCGCCGCCTCGACGACGCCAACGCGCTGCTGGTCCCCGCGGTGAAGGCCCTGGGCCGCGGCCCGTTGCGGGTGCTCGACGTGGGCTGCTCCTCGGGGGTGTCGACCGTCGAGCTCCACGACGCGCTCACCGCCGCCGGGCTCACCTGCGACACCGTCGGCACCGACGTGATGACCGCCGCGCGCCACGTCGCCCGCGAGGACGGCTGCGGGGTGCTCTTCGACGACGACGAGGAGGCGATCCAGGTCGAGGTGGGGCGCTGGGCGATGTCCTGGCGATGGCCTCCGAGGAAGATCGAGCTGGTGGCGCACCCGCTGAAGGTCGCGCGGGCGCAGCTCATCCTGCGGTCGCAGCTCGACGCCTTCCGCGCGGCGCTGCACGCCGAGCGCCCGGGCTACCGGGTCACCCGCGTCCCGCTCACCTCGTCGGCGGTGGCCTCCGCGCCCGGGGTCACCGTCGTCGAGGAAGACCTGCTGCGCCCGACGGTGCCTGGGGCCTTCGACGTCATCCGCGTGGCCAACGTCTTCAACCTCGGATACTTCGGCGAGGCGCGGCTGCGAGAGATGATCGCGGTCACCGTGGGTCGCCTCGCCGAGGGGGGCCTGCTCCTGGTCACGCAGACCCGCTCGGGCACCAACCACGCGACGCTCTTTCGGAAGCGCGACGGAGCGATGGAGCAGGCGGGGGCGATCCACGGCGGGAGCGACGTCGCCGCGATGGTCGCCACTCCATTGGGGTGAGCTCAGCCGCTGATGCGGCCGCTGCGGAAGACGTGCTCGAGGAGCTGGTCGACCTCCACGAGGGCGCGGCGCGCGGGGTCCGTCGCGAGCGACTGGAGCGCGGCCTTGATCTCCCCGAGGGCGCGGAGGTGGGCGAAGAGCTGCAGGTCGCTGACGGGGGTCGGGGCGGTGAGCGTGGCCTTGATGCGCTGCACCTCCATGAGCAGGGCGTCGAGGCCGACCTCCATGCCGCCGGCGCGGCGCGCCTCGGGGTGCGAGCGGAAGTACCCGTCGAGCACCGGGGAGACGATGGCGTCGAGGATCTCGCTCTGCTCCAGGGTGTTCCAGACGTGCTTGAGGATGAAGAGGTCGCTGACGTCGGCGGTGGGTCGACCGTCGAAGTAGGCGCTCGCGGCCATGAGCTTGATGAGCTTCACCACGCGGCGATCGCTCAGCGAGACGCCCTCCGCGCGAATCTGGAACACCAGGCTCTTGTAGGTCGCGAGCAGCTCGTCGGAGAGGTGCATGCGCTTCGCGACCTCGCCGCGCACCGCGAGGAGGTCTTTGGTGGTGAGGAAGATCTGCGGCGGCTGCGCGACGCCGAGCTTCTCCAGCTCCAGGTTGACGCCGCGGCCGATGAGCTCCTGGAAGTGGTAGGCGTCGAGGTGTTCGCTCCGCACCCTGAGCAGGAAGCGGTCGAAGATGGCCTGGAGGCTCTCGTCCGCGGGGACCTCGTTGGAGGCGCCGAAGACCGAGAGCAGCGGCACGTCGACGACGGTCGAGCCGTTGTTGAACTTGCGCTCGTTGAGCAGCGTGAGCAGCGCGTTGAGGATGGCGCTGTTGGACTTGAAGATCTCGTCGAGGAAGACGATCTCCGCCTCGGGCATCATGCCCTCGGTGCGGCGGCGGTAGGTGCCCTGGCGGAAGGCGGGGATGTCCACCGGGCCGAAGAGCTCGTTGGGCTCGGTGAAGCGGGTGAGCAGGTACTCGAAGTACTTGCTGTCGATGGCCCGCGCGAAGGTGCGCACGAGGGCGCTCTTCGCGGTGCCCGGCGGCCCCACGAGCGCGATGTGCTCTCCCGCGAGCACCGAGAGGACCATCAGGCGGATCGTCTCCTGCCGGCCGAGGAACTGCGTTTCGAGCGAGCGCGCGAGCGCCCGGAGTCGCTGGATGACGGGGGTGTTCACGAGACGGCTGCCTCCATGAGGCCGGCGCCCTGGAGGAGCGGCGCCGACGGGGGATCCTTGATCGCGGAGCGGACGGGTTCGGCCGGCAGGATGCGGCGCAGGGTCTCCACCGGCAGGCCCAGCCACGGGGCGGCGCGCTCGGCGCCCATGCGGAGGTACGCGTCCATGGCGAGGGGCTGCGAGACGGAGGTCGAGGGCCCCTGGTGGGCGCCGGAGCCCGAGGTCGTCGGCGCGCTCGTCGCCCCGCGGTGCCCGAGGGCGTCGAGGGCGAGCATCTCCAGGTGGAAGCGCAGCAGGCTCTCGGCGACCGCGCGGGGCGCCCCCATGCGCATGGCGGCGAGGGTGGCCTGCTCCAGGGCCCTCACGGTGGCGGTGCCCCGGGCGAGCACGGCGCGGTGGGCGGCGCCTCGGATGCAGCCGTCGGCGATGGCGTTGATGGCCGCGGGCGTCCAGCGGAAGGTCCACGGCGCGGGGCGGTCGGCGAGGATGAGGTCGGTGAGGGGCGAGGCGGCGAGCGCGGCGCGGGTGACGTCCGTGAGGTCGGGGAGCTCGTCGGTGGCCGCTCCCTTCGCCTCGAGCGAGGAGAGCAGGGTGAAGAGGTCGACGCGGCGTCGCGTCTCGCGCACCCGGCGCACCGTAGGCAGCGCCACCAGGGCCTTCGGCGGAGCGACCCCGACGAAGTCCGCGTAGCCCGCCCAGAACTCCACGTGGGTGTCGACGCGGCCGAGCTCGCCGAGGCGCCCGAGCACCGCGTGGCGCAGGGCGACCTCGAAGCGCGACACCGGCGCCTTGACCCACTCGAGCAGCACGATGCACCAGTGCCGCGCGACCTTGCGCAGCCCGCTGCGGGAGTGGGCCTCGGGGTGGGTCATCGCGAGCAGGTCGTACCAGACCGCCGCGAGGGCGATGGCGTCGAGGGGCAGGGTGTCGAGCGGGCCCACGGCGCCGAGGCGGGAGAGGCGGATGCGGGCGGCGTCGCAGACGCGCACGAGGCGGGTGGCGTCGGGGTTGGGCGAGCGCACCCAGGCGCCGAGGGCCGTCGGGGCGATGAGCCCGTCGACCACCACGCGGCCGCCGAGCACCAGCGGCTCGACGAAGGCGCTGACGAACTCGTCGACGGTCGGATCAGCCACGGCGCTCGGGATCGTCCCCGGCGGAGGGCGCGAGGGAGACGCTCGGGTTCTGCTCGGCCATGGTGGGGGACGGGGCGCGCGGCGCCGGGAGCTCGTTGCGGGCGAGGGGAGAGAGCAGCCCGGTGAGCAGCCCCGGCGGCGTGGGCCAGAGGTCGGGCAGCGGGAGCTCGGCGTCGAGCGGCGGGGCGATCGCCTCCTCCTCGACGACGGGGACATCCGAGAGCAGCACCCTGGTCGCGGGGACGAAGGCGCTGCGGGAGATGGCCGTGATGGGCCGCGGACCGCCGGTGACGAAGAGCCTGAGCTCGCCGGAGGCGCGCGAGAGCTGCCGGAGGACGTCCGGAGGAATGGGCGGCGAGAGGCCCCAGCCGAGGGGGATGTACACGTCCTCGCCCAGCTCTTCGTAGAGGGTGCCGAGGGGGACGGCGTCGGCGGCGTCGGGGCCGTGGACGAAGATCGACGACTCGGTGAACGCGATGGAGAGCTTGCCCAGCGTGGTCGGGGGAAGGATCCCCAGGATGCGCCCGAGGGTGTCCTGCTCGGTGCTCGGGATCACCGCGGCGGCGACCCGCTTGGGGGCGCTGCCGGTGGGGACGAGCCGCAGCGGGAGGTTGAAGGTCGCGGTGGCGCCGAAGGTCTTCACGCCGTCGACGATGGCGGGCGCGTTGGCCACGAGGCTCGTGACGGCCTGCACGTCGACGAAGGGCGGGCGCTGCGCGAGGGGGATGGCGCCGAGGCCCTCGGCGCGGAAGAGCAGCAGCTCGTCGGAGCCGAAGAGGGGCGCGCAGGCCGAGAGCGGCACCGGGTGGCGGTAGCCGAACTGCACCGCGCAGCGGTCGCCGTCGGGCACGAAGAGCAGCACCCCGGGCAGCGACCGGAGGAGCTGCACGAAGCGAGGCGCGGGCGAGGAGAGCTGGAGCAGCAGGCCCTGCTCGACGACGTCGCTCGCGCCGCCGCGCTGCCACTCGACCATGGCGACGCGGGCCGGGGCGTTCCATCGGGCGAGGTAGCCGATGACGGAGTCGCCGAGCCCGGGGCGCAGCAGCGCGTAGAGGGTGCGCGGGGTCTCCCAGCGAGCGCGGTGCAGCGCCACGGGAGCGAGGCGCAGCAGCAGGTCGCGCAGCGCGATGACCTTGTCGTGACGGTAGGGCTGCGCGAAGCGGTCGTGGTAGAGCGCGACGTCGCCTGGCTCCGGGAGCAGCTCGGAGATGTCGTAGCCGAAGGGCGCCTGGGCGTCGCGGTACTTGACGAAGTGTCGCCCCGAGCCGGTGAAGACCATGGCGCCCACGAGGCGGGCGATGGCGGCCAGACGATCCATCCGGTGCGAGGTGCCGGACTGCACCTCGACGAGGAGCTCGCGGGTGCGCAGCGGCGAGACCACCTGGATGATGCGCAGGGCGTCGAGCAGCTCGTCGAGCGCGCCGTCCTCGCCGAGCGCGCGGAGCAGCGCGACGAGGCGCTCCATCGAGGGCACCAGCACCACCCCGAGGGGGCCGAGCGCCACACCGCGCACGTCGGGGCTGAGCCCAGGGGCGCGAAACCGGCTCTGGTGCTGCGCGACCCGTTCGATCACAGGGCGGGACCGTACTTCGTATCCGTCGCGTCTTTCAATCGCGACGAGCGCACGCGGGTGATTGACCTGCAGACGCTCTCCGCGCAACGTCTGCGCCCCATGCGAGGCCTCCCCCGCCGCTTGATCGGCGTCTCCCTCTCGATGCTGGCCTTCACCGCCGCGCTCGCCGCGCAGACCCCCCCGCGGCCCACGCCGCGAGAGGCCATGGACCGGGCGTTGACGCCCCTCCGCGAGGCGACCGAGGCCCTCTCCCTCACCGACGACGAGCGCACGCGCGTGAGGGACGTGAGCGACCGCGGCGAGGCCTGGGCCGCCGAGCTGGTGGAGGCAGAGCACCACCGCGACCTGCGAGGCGCGCAGGCGCGCGGACGGCGCATCGCGTGGCTCGCGAGGGTGCTGAGGGCGAGGGTCGAGGCGATGCGGGCGCAGGAGCAGGCGGCGCAGGCGCTCACCGCGACGGTCGCCCTGCGGGCCACGGTGACCGAGCGGAGGGCGGCGCGCGACCGGGCGAGCGAGGCGCTGGTGGCGGCCGAGCGACAGGACGCGGTCTCGACGAGGGCGCTCCCCCCGCCGGACGCGGACGCGAGCGTGATGGTCGCTGCGGACGCCGCAACGGCGGAGGCGGGACGATGAGCTCACGACGGCTGCTCGGAGCGGGGCTGCTGGTCGCGCTCCTCGGCTGCGGAGGCGCGTCGGTGCGCCCGCAAGACGACGCGGTGACGAGGGCGCTGGGCGGCCCGGTGGCGCGAGGTCTCGTGACGGGCGCGCCGGAGGCGTGGACCGAGGTGCTGCGCGAGGCCGACCGGGCCCGCGGGCTCTCCGGGGCTGCGAGGGCCGACGCGGAGGTCGAGCTCGCGCTGTCGTTGGAGTGGGCGCAGGCGGTGGCCGAGCGGGGGGCGGCCGACCGATCGCTCGCGGCGGCGTCGACGCAGCGCGCGGCGCTCGCCGACGAGCAGGCTCGCCTCGACGCGGAGGTCACCCGGTTGGAGGAGGCGACGCGGCGCAGCCTCGCGGCGCAGTCGCAGGCGAGGCAGGCGCAGCAGGCGGCGGTCGCGCCGAGCGCGGTCGAGGCCGCGAGGCGGAGCGCCACCGCGGACGACCTCGACCTTCAGACCGAGCTGCTGCTCGCCGCGGCCGAGCTCTTCGGCGCCCGGCCCGAGGCGATCAACCCGCTGCGCGCCCGGATCGTCTCCGGGCGCTCGACAGGCACCAGCCGGCTGGCCGCATCCGCCGCGGTCTACCGCGAGGCCGAGGCTCTCCTCGAGGCGACGCGCGCCTCGGGCGCCGCGGTGTCGACCGCCGACGTCGACGCGCTGCGCCTGCAGGCCTCGCTCTCCGAGAGCGAAGGGGTCGACGCGCACCGCGACGCCCGAGGGGTCGTGGCCGTGCTCCGGGGGCTCTTCGCGGGCCCGCGCCTCTCGCCCACCTCACGGTCGAGGGTCGAGCTCCTCGGTCGGGTGATCCGCTCGCACGGGACGCTCCCGGTGCGCGTCGAGTGCTTCGTCGGCGGCCCGGCTGCGTCGACCGCCACAGCCACGGCGCGCGCCCAGGCGTCGGCCCTCCGCACGGCGCTCGTCGCCGCGGGCGTCCCGGCCGATCGCCTCCAGGCCGCGGGCTTCCATCGCCCCCCCGGCGGCGCCCGCACCGAGGACCGCGTCGAGGTCGTGCTGCTCAGCCCCCGCGCGGAGTGATCAGGGCGTCACGTTCTCGCGCAGCCCCTCGACGCGCCAGCCGTCGCGCTCCCAGACCAGCAGCAGCACCCGGCCGTCGGGCAGCCGCACCCTCGTCGCCCCGGGAACCTCCGGAAACTGCAGCGCGTCAGGGTCTTCCAGCGCCGCCGCGAGGTCGCGCAGGTCGCTCTCCATCGCGCCCCGGGCCCTCGCGGACAGCATCGACATGAGGCCCTGCAGGTCGCCGCGAGCGAGGGTGCGACGCAGGTGTTCGAGCGCCGCCCTCGCGCCGTCTCGCCCCGGGGTCGTGACCACCGTGGCATCGCCGAGGCTGGGACCTCCCACGCGCCAGCCGTCGCGCTCCTCGACGGCGAGCACCCGCCGCGCGCCCTGGCGCAGCTCGGCGGTCACCGGCGTCGCCCCGGAGAGCGCCGCGGCGACGGCGTCCCGTAGCTCGCCGAGGGAGCGCGGGTCGCTCCCCACCCTCGCCCGAAAGGCGTCGAGCGACTCGGCCCTGCGGGCGGACTCGGGCATCAGGTCGTAGAGGGCGCGCGCCGGGTCGGGAGCGCGGGTCGCGGACACCAGCGCGTGGAGCGTCGCCCTCGGGGAGGAGCCCGAGGTCCCGCACCCGAGCATCGAGAGCGCCGAGACAAGCAGCAGGGACTTGGCCGCAACGCGCTTCACCGGAGGGACCGGCACCCTAAGCCCGCGCCATCACCCGGCACAATCCCAGGAACGTTCACGCGGCCCTTGTGAAGCATCGTTCACGCGACGCACCCCCATGGTTGCAGCCCGAAAGTGATGGGTGCATGGCATGGTTCTGCCATAGGCTGCGTTCATCACAAGGTCCTGATCGGGAGGCAATACCCCCATGAGCCGACTTCACTTCGCCCCTTCCAAGCTCGTCCTGGCGCTGATCGCGAGCGGCCTCTTCGGTGCCTCCGCCGGCTGCTCCGATGACTCGTACTACTGCGACGCCAGCGGCTGCTATTTCTGCGACGGCGTCGGCTGTCGCGCCGTGACGCCCCCCACCCGCGCCACCTGCCTCGGCGACTACCAGTGCTCCGCGGGCCAGGTCTGCACCAGCCTCGGCTGCGCGACCTCCTGCCTCAACGACGCCGACTGCTCCCAGGGCTGGGTCTGCCGCGGCGCCTCGGGCACCACCCGCGGCGTCTGCGTCGCCCCGACGGAGTCGCTCCCCACGCGCAACCCGGGCACCTGCCGCGACAACTCCCAGTGCATGGGCGGCGCGGTCTGCCTCGACGGCACCTGCGCGCGGCGCACCTGCGACGGCGCCACCTCGAGCTGCGCGTGCACCTCCGACGCGAGCTGCAGCAACGGCCAGGTCTGCCTCTCGGGCCAGTGCACCGTCCCCACCAACGCGTGCCGCTTCAACTCCCAGTGCGGCGTCGGCCGCGTCTGCGTCAACCAGGAGTGCCGCGCCTCCTGCAGCGCCACCAACCCCTGCCCGTCGGGGCAGACCTGCGACGCCGCGAGCGGCCTGTGTGCCGCCAGCCCCGCGGGCCAGTGCACCCGCGACAGCGAGTGCGGCACCGGCCGGCGCTGCCTCAACGCCACCTGCCTCACGCGCTGCGCCTCCGCCACCGACTGCGCCACGGGCACCTACTGCTCCGACCAGGGCGTGTGCGAGCCCGACACCCGCCGCCGGCCCTTCTGCAGCAGCAACTCCGACTGCGCCGCGGGCAGCCAGTGCCTCGACGGCGTCTGCCGCCGCCCCTGCGCGACCGCCGACGAGTGCATCCGCACCGACGTGCAGTACCGCAACTGCGAGCCCATCACGTACCTCGGCACCGCGCAGCGCTTCTGCCAGACCAACAACGAGGTGCAGTCCAACTGCGGGTCGCAGCGCGACTGCGCCGCGGGCCAGTCCTGCGTCGACGGCACCTGCCGCAGCAACTGATCGCGCCACCGCTGGGCCCCTCGTAGGGGTTGACGCCTCCCCAGCACACCCGTTAGCTTCCGCGCCCCGTTACCCACGCATCAACTTTTTGAGAGGAGCCCACTCCCCATGGTTTCGCTGACCCAACAGACCAGCCGTATCCGCCGCCGCAAGCAGACCACCAACGGCAAGGTCAACAAGCGTGTCCGCCGCGCCAACGGCACCCCGGTGTTCCCGGTGCACATCGAGGCCGCGGCCCCGGTCGCCGAGGCCAAGTAGCTCTCTCCCCGCCACGGTCCCCTCGACGCGCACCGCGCAGGGGACCGGGCAACCCCCTTTACCCAGACTTGTAAGATGCCCTCGGGAGGTCCCACCCTCCCGCGACGGTGATCTCCGCGCCGGTGACGTGCGCGGCCTCCTCCGACAACAGCCACACCACCAGGGCGGCCACGTCCTCCGGGCGACCGGCGACGCCGCCCGGCACCTGCGCGGCCATGCGCTGAAACACCGCGGCGTCCATTCCCCCGGTCTCGATGACCCCGGGAGAGACGCAGTTCACGGTCACCCCGCGGCCCGCGTTCTCCGCCGCGAGCGCCCTCGCGAAGGCCAGCAGCGCGGCCTTCGCGGCGTACCAGCCGGCGATGGTCGGGGGAGGGCGCAGCGTCGAGACGCCCGCGTGGCCGAAGACCACCACGCGGCCCCAGGAGCGCGCGCGCATCGCCGGGGCGACCATCCCCGCGAGGCCCACCACGGCGAAGAGGTTGTCGGCGAAGGCGCGCCTCCACGCGGTCAGGTCGGCGGTGCTCTCCGCCGCGCGGAAGAAGGGGCCCGCCGCGTGGACGAGCGCGTCCGGGGCGCCGAGCCTCGCGGTGACCGCGTCGAGCCAGCGCCTCGCCGCCGCGTCGTCGGACACGTCGCAGAGCGCGACGTCATGCTCGTCGCCGAGGGCCTCGCGCAGCGAGCGCAGCTCGTCGGAGTCCCGCCGCGCCGCGACCGCCACGCGCCATCCCGAGCCCGCGAGCGACCGGGCGACCGCGCGGCCGATGCCCCGCGCGCCGCCCGGGATGAGCGCCACCCGCGTCAGGGGATCACCTCGTGGATCATCGCTTCGGCGTCCTTCGGAGCGAAGTCGAAGGCCGACGCGAGCCACTCGAGGAAATCCGTCTCGTCGGCGGAGAACTCCCCGTCGCTCGACGCGCAGTACACCGCCAGCTGGAAGGCCGCGCGGCGGAGCCCGAGGTCGGTGATCCCGGCGGCGAGCGCGTGCAGCCGTGCGGTGACCGCCTCGTCGTCTTCGAACTCGGCCATCTCCTCCAGCAGCGACTGCGCGTCGTCCTCGTCGAAGTCGCCCAGGCCAGGCACCTGCCGGATCGTCGAGACGATCCCCTCGAGCTCGTGGCGCTCGACGAGACCGTCGGAGGTCGCGGACCACAGGGCCAGCTCCGCCACGCGCAGGCCCTGCTCTGTGAGGAGGTCCTCCGCGCGGATCTCGTTGAAGGAACGTCGGACGTTGTAGGCCATCGCGTCTGCGACCCTCGCACGGCCGGGGGCGCCCGCTCAACCGCCCGATCGCCGCGCAGAGCGTGCTAGCGTCCGCCCCGGCGATGGCAGCCCCGCGGCGACAGCGCTGGCGATGGATGCTCCCGATGGTGGCGGCCCTCGACCTGCTCGGCGCCGCCGCGTCGGCCCAGCCCGTCGAGCCGCGACGCCGACGGGCGGTCGCCCAGGCGGCCTTCGACGGCGCCGTGCGCGCATGGCGGAGCGGCGACTACGCCCGCGCGCTCCAAGGCTTCCGCCGCGCCCAGGAGCTCTCGCCGCATCCAGCGACGCTCTACAACGTCGCCCGGGCCGAGGAGCGGCTGGGCCACGCCGCTGCGGCCATCGAGGCCTACGAGGCCTACCTCCGCGAGGCCCCGGACGCCCCCGATGCCGCCGAGGTGCGGCGCGCCATCGCCTCGCTGCGCGCCTCCCAGGAGCCCGCGGTGACGGCGCCACCGGTGGTCGCCCCCGCGGTGGTCGCTCCCGCGGTGGTCGCCCCCGCGGTGGTCGCTCCCGCGGTGGTCGCTCCCGCGGTGGTCGCTCCCGCGGTGGTCGCTCTCCCGACGACCTACGAGCGCATCGTCGACCGGCGGCGTAGCCGTCTCCTGTCCTTTCGAGTGGGGCTCATCGGAGGCTTCGCGTCGCCTCGCGACCGGCAGAACCTCGCGGTGGGCTTCGAGGCCACGGTGTTCTTCGGGCGCTCGCTCACGCTGCTCGCGCACGGCCTCGCCATCGACACCGAAGGGGGACCTCAGGTCGGCACGGTGGAGCTCGGCTGGACCTTCGTCGGCGACGACTTCGACCTCGCGGTGCTCGCCCACGCCGGGGTGCTGCGGCACTGCGACTCCATCTGCCGCGGGCGCGAAGGAGCCGTCGGCTCGTCGGTCGCCCTCGGCGGCGTGACGCTCAAGGTCGACGTGTTCTTCCACCCGCGCATCTCCGTCGGCCTCTACGGCCGCTTCTCGTGGCAGGAGTTCAACCTCGTCGACGGCGACGCGCTCTTGTCTTCGATCGGTCTGTCCGTCAGCCTTCACCTGTGAGTGCCTCCACCACCGCGACGCCGGTGAGCGAGCCCGCGACAGGCCGCGTCGGCACCCTGCGCATCGAGCGCGGGACCCCGACCAACCCGCCTCCGACGGACGCCGCCCCCGACGGCGTGGACGCAACCCTCGGCCGAGTCCTCGGCGGCCGCTACGCCATCGAGTCCGTCGTCGCCCGCGGGGGCATGGGCATCGTCTACCGCGCCCGCCACCTCGCCGTCGGACGACCCGTGGCGGTGAAGATCCTGCGCGCCGACCTCGCCCGCAACACCGAGGCGCTCGCCCGCTTCCACCGCGAGGCGCAGGCCGCCGCCGCCATCGGGCACCCGCACATCATCGAGGTCATCGACTTCGGGCACAGCCCCGAGGGGGACGCCTACCTCGTGATGGAGCTCATCGACGGCATCGACCTCGCGGGGCTCCTGCGCCGCGAGGGGGCGCTCCCGGTGGCCCGCGCGCTGGGCATCGCTCGCCAGGTCGCCGACGCGCTCGGCGCCGCGCACGCCAAGGGCATCGTGCACCGCGACCTCAAGAGCGAGAACGTCATGGTGATCTCCCGCGACGAGGGGGACTACGCCAAGGTGCTCGACTTCGGCATCTCCAAGGTGCTCGAAGACGACCAGGGGAGGGCGCCCATCACCCGCGACGGAGTCGTCCTCGGCACGCCCGCGTACATGGCCCCGGAGCAGGGCTCCGACGGCGCCCTCGTCGACCACCGGGCGGACCTCTACGCCCTCGGCTGCATCCTGTTCGAGCTCCTCACCGGAGCACTGCCCTACGACGGCAAGACCCCGATGGAGGTGATGTACAAGCACAACCACGCGGCGATCCCGAAGCCCTCCTCGCGGGTTACCGAGGCGCGTATTCCCTCGGCGGTCGACGCCCTGGTGCTGCGGCTGCTGGCCAAGGCCAGGGACGACCGCTACCCCGACGCCCGCTCCGTGGTCGACGCGCTCGACGCCGCGCTCTCCCCCGATCAGGGCGTCGCCCGCTGGCGCCGACGCGTCGCGGTCGCCGCCCTCGTCGCCTTCGGCAGCCTCGTCACCGAGGCCGCGTGGCGCTCGCCCAACCACCCCGATCCCCCGCCGGTGGTCGCCCGGCAACTCGGGCGCCTCCCCGCGGCCCGTACGCCCGCTCCTCCGTCGCCCGCTCGTCCCGAGCCTCTGCCCCCGACGCCCCCGACGGTCGCGCAGGCGGCGGTCCTCCCGGCGCCACCGGGTCAGCCTCCAGCGCTTGCGCGCCTGCCCGCCCCGGCGCCTCGACGTCGGCCTCGCCCCGCCCGAGAGTCGCTCCCCGAGGGCCTCAAGGCGAGCCCCTACCGCTGAGCGCCAGCGTCATCGAGAGCCTTCGGGTGCGGCCCCTGAGGCAAACCATCGACTCGTAGAACGCGACCGTCTCCGCGGCCACCCAGGGCACCGTGGCCTCGGCGAAGCCGCGCGCGTGGAGGTCGGCGAAGACCGCGGTCGCCAGCGCCACGCCGACCCCGCGTCCGCGCGCCGAGGGCAGCACGCCGATGGGGCCGAAGGTTCCCCGGTGGCAGAGGTTGCCGGAGTGGGCCGCGAAGCCGAGCCAGTCGCCCCCGATCGAGCGCGCCGTGAAGAGGCCGCGGTGCGCGAGGGCCCGCTCGGCCTCCCACGCCCACGCGCTTCCGAAGGCCGGGCCGATCAGGGCGGCCAGGTCGTCGGCCGAGCGAGCGACCGTCGCCTCGGACGCGGGCCTCGGCGCGACCGCGGTGTCCACCCGCAGGTCGAGGTGCTCTCCGCGGGTCGTGAAGCCCGCTGCCAGCAGCGCGGCGACCCGATCGGCGTCGCTCGCGTCCACGCCGCTCTCCACGTAGTTGCCCGGCGGCCCGCCCGCGGTGAGCCGCGTCGCCCCCGCCGAGCGGGCCCTCGCGATCGCCTCCGCCAGCTCCTCGCGCGCTCCGGACCACCACGCCAGCCACGCCGTCGTCGAGCCCTCCGCGGGCTCCGCGAAGAGCGATCCGCCGAGCTCCGTCAGCGCCCTCGGCGGCCGGAGCTTCTCCGCCAGCGTCGGCGCGTCGATCAGCCCCACGCGTCGAGGAGCACCCGGGTCACCCGCTCGGCGGCGTGGCCGTCCCAGCCTTCGACCGTCGAGCCCTGCTTGTAGCGGCCTTCGAGCACCTCCAGCACCCGCGCCCAGGCCGCGTCGAGGTCGTCGCCCACGAGGGTGTTGGTACCGTCGGTCACCGTCGCCGGGCGCTCGGTGTTACTCCGCAAGGTAAGGCACGGAACGCCCAGCGCCGTGGTCTCCTCCTGGATGCCGCCGGAGTCCGTCAGCACCAGCGCCGCGTCGGCCATCAGCCCGAGGTTCTCCCGGTATCCGAGGGCGTCTCGCAGGTGGATCGCTCCGTTCGACCGCAGCCGCTCCAGCAGCCCGAAGCGCTCCAGCCGCTCTCTCGTGCGCGGGTGCGTCGGGAACACCACCGCCCTCCGCGCCGCCACCTTCTCCAGCAGCCCCACCAGCGCCGCGAGGCGCCCGGGCTCGTCGACGTTGGACGGGCGGTGCAGCGTCACCAGCGCGTAGCCCTTCGGAGCGAGCTCCATGGAGGCCGCCACGCCGAGCGCCTTCGCCGCGGGGAGCTGGTGCATGAGGGTGTCGATCATCACGTTGCCCACGAAGCGCACCCGCTCGGGGGGAATGCCCTCGCGGGCCAGGTTGGCGTCGCCGGCGCGCTCGCTGGTGAGCAGCAGGTCGCAGATGGCGTCGGTCACCAGCCGGTTGATCTCCTCGGGCATCGTCCGGTCGAAGGAGCGCAAGCCCGCCTCGACGTGGGCCACCGGGATCGACAGCTTCACCGCCGCGAGGGCGCAGGCCATGGTGCTGTTGACGTCGCCCACCACCACCACGCCGCGGGGCCTCGCCGCGCAGCCCAGGAGGTACTCCTCGAAGGACGCCAGCACCTTCGCGGTCTGCGCGCCGTGCGAGCCCGAGCCCGCGTTGAGGTGCACGTCCGGCGAGGGCATCCCCAGCTCGCGGAAGAACACGTCGCTCATCGCGGCGTCGTAGTGCTGCCCGGTGTGCACCAGCACCCGCGCGAAGGGCGGCGCCGCCGCGGTCATCGCGCGCAGCATCGGCGCGACCTTCATGAAGTTGGGCCGCGCGCCCGCCACGAACACGATAGGACTCGACACGTCGCTCATCTCTCTCCCTGCGACCCGCGCAGCACCTCGGCCAGGAACGCGAAGGTCTGCTCCGCGCAGCGGTCCCACCGGTAGTCGGCCGCCCGCTCGAAGGCCCGTTGCGCCAGAGTGGCCCGCAGTTCATGCGACTCCGCCAGCTCGCGCAGCCGCAGCGCCAGGCCCGCCGGGTCTTCGGGGTCGAAGTACAGCCCCGCGTCGCCGAGCACCTCGGGCATCGGCCCCCGCGACGAGCTCGCGATCGGGAGCCCCGCGGCCATCGCCTCGATGAGGATGTTCGGGAGGTTCTCGCAGCTCGAGGCGTACACGAACACCTCCGCGCGGCGGTAGCGCTCCGCCACGTCCGCGTGCGAGAGGCCGCCCCGCCAGGTCATGTACGCCCCGGCGGGGTCGTACCGCTCGATGCGCCCGGCGAGCGCCCTCGCGGACTCGCGGTCGTCCGAGGGGCCGACGAAGTCGATGGCGATCGGGAGCCCGGAGGCGCGCAGCGAGTGCGCCGCGTCGGCCACCGCCGCGAAGTGCTTGTACGGCGACACCGTCGACACGTAGAGCAGCCGAAGCGGGTCGGCGGCGGTGAGCGCGGCGCGGGGGCGCGGCTCGCGGGGCGCGAGGCGCATCGAGTCGTCGACGCCGTGGGGGATGATCGTGTGCCGCCTCGGGGGCGTGGCGAGCTGCGGGAGGATGGCGTCGCGCGCGTACTGCGTGAGGAAGATCACCCCGTCGGCGCCGGTGAACTGCCGCGACTGCGCGACGCGCAGAAGCTCGAGGCGCGCCCGGGTGGTGGTGAGCCCGAAGCGCGCCCGCTCGACGGCCTCGAAGGGGAGCATGTTGCGGCACATCACCACGCGCGGCCGCACCGGGCTCGCCGTCGCGCCGCCGGGAGCGAAGAGCAGCCCGCGGTCGACCCGGCGGGGCAGCTCGAGGCGCTGCCAGAGCAGCCGCTCGGGGAGCGAGCGATCGAGCGCGGGGTGGTGCCGCGGGGTGAGCCACGGGCGCGAGGGCAGCCGGTCGAGGGTGCGTCGGCCGGACCAGACGTCCACCGAGGTGATGCCGTGGCGCTCGGGGGAGGCCGCGCCGAGCAGCGAGAGCAGGTGGGTCAAGCCCCCGCCCGCGCGGAGGTTGGACGCGTCGATGACGACCTTCATGCGTCGAGCAGGACCCTCTACCCCGCGCCGTTGTTGTTGCGGGGAGCGTTGGTGATGCGCACCGGCGGCTTGCGCAGCCCCGTCGCGCGAAACCACCGGAGCATCCGCTCGCGGGCCTTCCAGGGCACCAGGCCGAAGGCCTCGTTGGTCACCCGGGAGACGTTGCGGCGCATCGCCTCTTCCGGGGACATCATCGGGCGCGCGGTGAGGTCGACCGCCACGCCGTTCTCGCGGCAGAGGGCGACGCCGTAGGGGATCCACTTCCCCATGGTGACGGCCGCGTAGTAGTCGAGCACGTCGGAGTGCGCGCTGTAGAACCCGCGCTCGAAGGCGTCGGAGCGGCGCGCCCCGTAGACCTCGAACTCCCACGGGTTCTCCCCGTCGCGGAGCAGCGCGAGGAGGTCTTCCCTGCGCCAGAGGGCGGCCTGCATCGAGGCCCGGTACGGCGCGCCCGGCTCGCACTCTCCCACCGCGGGGAAGCGCGCGAGGCGCACGTCCGGCGGCGGAAAGGGGCGCATGCGAAGGTACGCCGCGTCGAGGCGGAAGAAGTCGTCGACCCTCGCCAGCACCTCGGCGGTGTCGACCCGCCGGCGCAGCAGGAAGTCTTCGAGCACCACCAGCACGGCGGGGGTCTCGACGCGCTCGACCATCGCGCGCACGCCGCGGCTCCAGTCGACGTCGTCGCCGATGCAGAGCGCCTCGGCGCCGGCCTCGGCGCAGGGCAGGTGGTTGCTGCCCACCACGACGCGGAAGGGGCAGTCGGGCCAGTGCCGGCGCAGCAGCGCGAAGAAGGGGGCCCAGAGGTCGGCGTACCGGTCGCAGCTCGGCACGAGCAGCGTCACGCGCTCATCCGCCACGGGTCACCACCTCGCGATAGATCGCGTCGTATGCATCCACCATCGCGTCGATAGAGAACCTGCGGATGGACGTCAACGCCCGCGTGGCGCGCTCGCGGCCCGCCTCCGCGTCGTCGAGGGCGCGGGCGAGGCCCTCTCGCAGCGAGGTGGCGTCGTCGGTGCGGCACCACACGGCCTCCCCCTCGGCGACGAATTCCCGGTGCGGCGCGATGTCCGAGAGCACCATCGGGCAGCGGCAGGCCATGGCCTCCATCACCACGTTGGGTCGGCCCTCGGAGCGCGACGGCGACACGAAGACCGTCGAGGCCTTCATCCAGCGGAAGAGGTCGTCTCGGTAGCCGGGGAGCACGATGCGCCGGGCGAGGCCCTGGGCGCGCACCCACTCCCGGAAGCCCGCGAGCTCGGGGCCCTCGCCCAGCATCAGCGCGTGCACCTCGGGGCGCTCTCGCAGCACGCTCGCCAGCGCGTCGCCCAGCAGCGGGACGTTCTTGCCCGGGGTGAAGCGCCCCGCGTAGAGGATGAGCGGCACGCCTTCGGGCAGCCCCAGCTCACGCCGGTCGGCGGGGGCCACGCTCTCGATGTGGTCGACCGGGATGGCGTTGGGCACCACGCGCACCGGGACCCTGCCTCCGCGCCGCCAGATGTCCGCAGCGGTCTCGGAGTTGGCCACCACAGCCCGGGCGAGGGGCAGCAGCGCTCGGAGGGCGCGCGCGCTCGGGGTGCGCTCGTCGAGGGTCACCGACTGGCTGCGCTCGCTGAAGAGCCACGGGACGCCCGCGAAGCCGGAGGCCACGCCGCCCCAGATGTCCATGCGACGGAGCCACGTCTGAAGCACCTGGACGCGCTCCCGCTTGAGCAGCTCGGCGATGGAGACCGCCGCCCTCGGGTCGAACGATCGCCTCGCGGGGATGCGATGGAGCCGCGCGCCGCTCTCCTGGAGCAGCGGGAAGTTGGGGCCGTCGTGCTGGTAGGCGACGTGCACCTCGTGGCCGCGACGGACGAGCCCGGCGGCGAGGTAGCAGAGCTGGCGCTCGGCGCCGCCGCCTAGGAGCGATGGGATGCAGTGCAGTACGCGGAAGAACAACGAAGCCTCAGATCTCCCAGGAAAGAACCTGACTCCATCTCCGTTCGGTAGCGTGAATGCAATCCCGAACACCTGCGCTGTGTGGCGCCATGCACCACGCGAAACCCTTGCGGGGAAGGCTCCACAGGAGATGGCCTGGTCTCGCGCAGGTCCGCCGTGGGGAGGTTGCGGGGACGGCGCATGGCGTTCAGTGATCGAGGTATTGCTCGGCCCACAGCTCGAAGACGAGGAGCGGGAAGACGTGCGTGTTGGCGTCGGCGCGGCCCGCGTCGAAGCGGGCGAGGACGTCGCGCACGGCGGCCGGGTCGAAGACCCCGCGGCGGGTGACCCGCTCCGGGCTGAGGTGCTCCAGCAGGTACGAGCGCGCCTTGCCGCGGAACCACGGGTCGAGCGGCACGTTGAAGCCCCACTTGGGGGCGTCGCGCCCGTCCGGGGGCAGCAGGTCGCCCACCGCGGCGCGCAGCACCTGCTTGAGCGATGAGCGCCCGAGGCCGGGCACCTTGCGGGCGAAGGCGACGCCCGCGAGGCGCTGCACCAGCGCGAGGTCGAGGAGGGGTGAGCGGGCCTCCAGCGAGGCGGCCATGGTCATGCGGTCGACCTTGGCGAGCATCTCGTCGGGCAGGTAGAGCAGCACGTCGAAGGCGTTGGTGATGGCCTCCGGGGCGAGCCGACGGAGGCCCGCGTCGATCTCGTCGTCGAGGCGCGCGGCGGTCGACCGGTGGCCCTCCCGGAGCTCGGGGGAGAGCATGGCGCGCACCTCGCCGTCGTCGGGGGCGTTGGCCCACGCGAGCCGCCGCGCGCCGGCGGTGGGGCGCCGCGCCGCCTGGAGGAAGCGGGCGATGCGACGGAAGCCCGCGCCGCGCTCGCCGAGCTGGCCGTAGAGGGCGGAGGCCGCGCGGATGGCGGCGGGGTCGAGGCCCGACGGGCTCAGGCGGAGCAGGCTGGCCCAGCGCTCGAAGAGGTACTGCGCGTAGCCGCCGAAGACCTCGTCGCCGCCGTCGCCGGTGAGCACCACGGTGACCTCCTTGCGGGCGGCGCGCGCGAGCAGCAGCGTCGGCAGCGCGGAGGAGATGGCGAAGGGCTCGTCGGCGTAGCGCACGAACTCCGGCAGCAGCTCGACGAGGTCGGGCTGCGCGAAGAGCTCGTGGTGGTCGGTGCCGAGGTGCTCGGCCATGCGCCGCGCCTTGGGGAGCTCGTTGTGCGAGGCCGGGCCCTCGAAGCCGATGGAGAAGGTCTTCACCCGGCCGGGCATGAGCCGGGACATCACCGCGACCACCGCCGACGAGTCGAGGCCGCCGCTGAGGAAGGCCCCGAGCGGAACATCCGCCACGAGGCGCCGCTCGACCGCGGAGAAGATCATCCGCCGCACGTCGGCGACGAGCTCGTCGAAGGGCGGCATCTCGTCGTCGGCGTAGGAGCGCCAGTCCCAGTAGCGGCGCAACGTGACGCCCGCGCGGCTCACGCTCATGGTGTGCCCGGGGGGCAGCTTCTTCACCTCGCGAAACACGCTCAGCGGCGCCGGGATCATCCGCAGCGCGAGGTAGTGGCCGAGCGCCTCGGGGTCGAGGGTGCGCCGCACCTTGGGGTGCAGCAGCAGGGGCTTGAGCTCGGAGCCGAAGACCAGCGTGCCGTCGACGTCGGCGTAGTAGAGGGGCTTCTTCCCGAGGTGGTCGCGCGCGATGAGCAGCCGGTCACTGTGCTCCGAGCGCCGCCGGTCGAGGAGGGCGAAGGCGAACATGCCCTCGAAGCGGGCCACGCAGGCGTCGCCCCACTCCTCGTAGGCGTGGACGATCACCTCCGTGTCGCTGTGCGTGCGGAAGACGTGGCCGCCCTCCTCGAGCTCGCGCCGCAGCGAGGCGAAGTTGTAGATCTCGCCGTTGAAGACCACCTGCACGTCGCCGGTCTCGTTGCCGATGGGCTGGTGGCCTCCCGCGAGGTCGATGACCGAGAGGCGGCGCATGCCGAGGCCGACCGCGCCGTGGAAGAGGTAGCCGGCGTCGTCGGGCCCGCGGTGGGTGATGGAGTCGTTCATCCGCCGCACGAGGCCGTGCTCGACGGCCGCGCCGCGGCGGTACTCGAAGATGCCGACGATGCCGCACATGGCCGATGCGGGGAGTACCCGGTTGAGTTCCCTGGAGGGAGCTCAGCCGTTCGCGCGCTTCTCGCGGGCGGCGAGCGCCACGTCGGCGTCGACCATCATGGTGACCAGCTCACGGAAGCCGACCGTCGGGGTCCAGTCGAGCTTCTCCTTCGCCTTGGCGGGGTCGGCCAGCAGCAGGTCGACCTCCGCAGGGCGCAGGTAGCGCGGGTCGAGCTTCACGTGCTCCTGCCAGTCGAGCCCCGCGTGCGCGAAGGCCACCTCCAGGAACTCCCTCACCGAGTGTGTCTCCCCGGTGCCGATGACGAAGTCGTCGGGCTCGTCGACCTGGAGCATGCGCCACATGGCGTCGACGTAGTCCGGCGCGTATCCCCAGTCGCGCTTGGAGTCGAGGTTGCCCAGGAAGAGTTCCTTCTGGAGCCCGAGCTTGATGCGCCCCACCGCGCGGGTGATCTTGCGCGTGACGAAGGTCTCCCCGCGGCGCGGCGACTCGTGGTTGAACAGGATGCCGTTGACCGCGAACATCCCGTAGGCCTCGCGGTAGTTCTGCACCATGTAGAACGCGTAGGCCTTGGCGACGGCGTAGGGGCTGCGCGGGTGGAAGGGCGTGGTCTCCCGCTGCGGCGTCTCCACGACCTTGCCGTAGAGCTCGCTCGAGCTGGCCTGGTAGAACTTGCACTCCACGCCGACCTTGCGGATGGCCTCGAGCATGCGGATGGCGCCGAGCGCGGTGACCTCGCCGGTGTACTCCGGGATGTCGAAGGAGACCCGCACGTGGCTCTGGGCGCCGAGGTTGTAGACCTCGTCGGGGCGCACCTCGCTCACGATGGACTGCAGCGACGAGGCGTCGTTGAGGTCGCCGTAGTGCAGGTAGAGGTTGACCCCGCGCTCGTGCGGATCGCGGTAGAGGTGGTCGAGGCGCTCGGTGTTGAAGGAGCTGGAGCGGCGCACGACGCCGTGGACCTCGTAGCCCTTCTCGAGCAAGAGCTCGGTGAGGTACGAGCCGTCCTGTCCGGTGATTCCTGTGATGAGTGCGCGCTTCATGGGGATGTCCGTGCGGTCTCTCGGGCGGCGATGTCGTCGCGGTGTTCTCGGTACCAGGCGATGGTGCGGCGCAGGCCCTCCGCGAAGGGGGTGCGCGCGGTGAATCCGAAGCGCTCGCGGGCCCGCTCGACGTCGAGCATGCGCCGCGGCTGGCCGTTGGGGCGGCTGCCGTCCCAGCGCACCTCGCCGGTGAAGCCGGAGGCGCGGGCGATGGTGTCGGCGAGCTCGCGCATGGAGATCTCGAAGCCGGCGCCCAGGTTGACCGGGTCGGGGTCGTCGTAGCGCTCCGCGGCGAGCACCAGGCCCTCGGCGCAGTCCTCCACGAAGAGGAACTCCCTCGTCGGCGAGCCGTCGCCCCAGAGCGTGACGAACGACTCTCCGCGGGCCTGCGCGTCGATGAACTTGCGGATCATCGCCGGGATGACGTGCGAGTCTTCGAGGTCGAAGTTGTCGCGCGGGCCGAAGAGGTTGACCGGGAAGACCATCACGAAGTTGGAGCCGTACTCCTGGCGGTAGGCCTGGGCCATCACCAGCAGGGCCTTCTTGGCGATGCCGTAGGGGGCGTTGGTCTCCTCGGGGTAGCCGTTCCAGAGGTCGTCTTCGCGGAAGGGCACGGGGGTGAACTTGGGGTACGCGCAGATGGTGCCCGCCACCACGACCTTGGCGGTGCCATGGACGCGCGCGCTCTCCAGCACGTTCAGCCCCATGGCCATGTTGTCGTAGAAGAAGCGACCCGGGTGGCGGCGGTTGGCGCCGATGCCGCCGACGCTCGCGGCGAGGTGCATCACCAGGTCGGGCCGGTGCTCGCGAAACACCGCGTCGGCGTGCGACGCGTCGCGCAGGTCGTGCTCCTTCGAGCGCGGGACCACCACCTCGCCGGCGCCCCGGGCGCGCAGCGCCTCGACGACGTGCGAGCCGAGAAACCCGCTCCCGCCGGTGACCAAGACCTTCTTGCCTTCGAGCGTTCCCATGGTGCGCGATCCTTCCGATACCGCAGGGCCGGGCGTGACTACCACTGGTCCATCGGGACCGCCAACGCGCCCGGGCCGACGATTCACTTCATCCCTCAACGCCGGTCGGGCGAGCCCGCCTTGACGGCCTCGATCATCAGCCCGGTGCCCAGCCGATCGCCCAGCCTCCGCACCAGCCAGCGGGGGTAGAGCCGCCACGCGAGCTGGTGCTTCCACCCGCGGTACTTCGCCGCCGGGGGCATGAGCAGCAGGTCTCCGTGCGAGAGCTGCGGCCGCACGTCGACCCGGGCGAAGTCCGAGAAGAGCGCCCGGCCCTCGTCGACCGTATAGACCTTGGTGCCGGGGCTCTCCAGGTGCTCGAACACCGCCTGCCGGGGCGACACCCACGGCCGCATGTGCGCCGCGTAGTGCACGCCCCAGAGCATGAAGCCCACCCACGAGGGGTGGTGGTAGACCATCACGATCGCGGTGCCGCCGGGCTTGAGCACCCGGTGCACCTCCTTCACGGCGGCGCGGGTGTCGGGCGAGTGGTGCAGCACCCCGTACGAGTAGACGATGTCGAAGGTGGCGTCGGGGAAGGGCAGGTGCTCGGCGTCGGCGACCATCACCTCGGCGCTGAGTCCCTCCAGGGCGAGGCGCTCGCGGGTGAGGGCGACGCCCTGCTCGGTGAGGTCGACCCCGGTGGCGACGGCGCCGTTGCGCACCCAGTTGATGAAGTCCGTGCCGGCCCCGACGCCGACCTCCAGGACCTTCAGCCCGCGGCCCCGCTCGAAGCGAGCGAAGGGCTTGATGTACGGCTCCCAGGCGTAGCGGTCGCGCTCGATCTCGTCGAAGAAGGCGCGGCGCTCGGCGGGCGAGGTGCCCCGGGTGCCGCACGGCTCGGCCTGCCAGTGACGGCGCACGGCGTCCTTCAAGGCGTCGGCGTCCGGGGCGTTGCGATCTTCCATGGCCATTCCAAAAGCTCCGCGGAGAAGGGGCGGCATCCTGAGGCAGCGCCTCGCGCCGAGTCAACCGACGACGACCACCGTCGGTCGCCATCGGACCCGAGGGGGGTAGACGAGGGCGCGGTGATGCGTCCGTGCGCTCCCCCTGTTGCTCCGGGCGCCCGCTCCGTTCTACCTAACGCGCTTCGGTGGGGGCGAGGCTTGAACCCGGGCCCCTGCTGCGGCAACGCACGCCCTGCGGGTCAGTCGCCCCCCGCCAACACTCCAGTCGCCGACGAAGAGACCCGCCAAACCCCCTATGCCCGCGATCGACGTCCTGCACCCGCCCGGCGAACGCACCCCGATGAAGCCGCGCGCAGCCTGGGCCCGACCCGCGCTGGCGGCGCTGGTCTTCGGCGCCCCCATGGCCCTCGGGGGAGCGCCGTGGTGGACCGTTCCGCTCTTCTCGCTCATCGCCCTCTCCGGCTTCGTGGTGGCGGGGTGGGACCGCGCGGTCGCCCAGCGCGATCGGCTGCTCGTGTGCTGGCTCCTCCTGCTGGGGGTGCTGGGCTTCCAGCTCCTCCCGCTCCCTCCCTCGCTGCTCCAGCTCATCGACCCCACCTCCGCGGCCGCCTCCGCCGGGGCCCTCGATCCGCTGCGGGTGTCCCGCGCCGGCGCGTGGCGGGCGCTCCACCATGACCCCGGCAGCGGCTTCGCCGACCTGCTCTATCTCCTCGGGCTGGGCGCGGCCTACATCACGGCCACGCGCGTCTCGTCGCGCGAGGAGGGAGACCACACGGTTCGCCTGGTGGCCTGGGGAGCGTTGCTCATCGCGGGCACCGCGCTCGCCCACCAGATCACCGGGCAGGACCGGCTCTTCGGCTTCTACCGCCCGCACTCCGCGTCGCCGCCGATCCTCTCTCCGCTGCTCAACCCCAACCACCTCGCGGCGCTGACCGGCGCGGGCGCCATCCTCTGGCTGGGGCTCGCGGTGGCCGCCGATCGGGTGGCGCCTCGCACCGTCGCCGTCATCGGGGCGGTGCTCTGCGGGGTGGTGTGCATGCAGTCCCTCTCGCGCGGCGGCGTGGCGGCGACGGTGGGCTGCATCCTCCTGTTCGTGGGCCTCAACGCGCGCCGCGGCTCCTCCGATCGCGCGCCGCCGCAGTCGGGGCCGCAGGTCTGGGGAGGGCTCGCGCTCGGGGTCGTGATCCTCCTCGCGGGCGTGTACATGGCCTCGACGTCGCTCAGCGACGAGTACGCCCGCGGGGGCGCGAGCAAGCTGGAGAACTTCCGACGAGCCCTCGGTCTGCTGCGCGACCACTGGCTCCTCGGCGTCGGCTCCGGCGCCGTGCCCGTGGCCGTCGCGTCGTCCGGTCGCCTCGACCCGGAGTGGACCTTCCTGCGCGTGGAGTGCCTGCCCGTCGACATGGCGGTGTCCTTCGGGCTGCCCGCGGCGCTCATCGCCCTCTGGCTCGCCGCGCGCGCCCTCCGCGACTGGCGCCCCCCGACCCATGCGTCGCCGGTGATCCTCGGCGCCTGGTGCGCGATGCTCTCGCTGGTCCTTCACGACCTCGTGGACTTCTCGCTCTTCCTCGGCGGCGTCGGGTACCCCGCGGCGGTCCTCGCGGGCTACCTCATGGCGCAGCGCCTTCGCCGCTGGCGTAGCGCGCTCCCCCGGGGCGCGGCGGTGCTCCGCTCGCCGGCCTTCGCGCTGCTGGTGCTCGGCCTCGGGCTCACCCCCTTCGCGTGGCGCTCGACGCTCGAGCCCGAGCGCGACCACGTGGAGGAGCTCTTGCGCGCCGACCCTGCGGCCATCCGCGGCGAGGCGCTGCGCCGCGCGCTCGTCCGACACCCCTTCGACGCCTACCTCCCGCTGCTCGCCGGCGCCCACGCGGCCGCGCAGAACGACGAGTCCGCGCTGCGCTTCGTCTCCCGCGCGCTGCTGCTCTCCCCCAACTGGGCGCAGCCGCACCTGCTCCTCGCCCGCACCTTCGCCGCCCGGGGCCTCCGCTCGCAGAGCCTCGTCGAGCTCCGCGAGGCGCTGGCCCGCTCGGAGCGAGTGATGCGCCCGGCGGCCGAGCTCGTGGTGCGCCTCCGGCCGCTGCCCGACGCCGACGAGCTGGCGCGCATCACCCCGCGCGCCCCCTACGGCATCTACTTCCTCGACGTCGTGGCCACCCGCCCCGGCGCCACCCCGGCGCTGGTGACCGCCCTCGACGCGCTCATCCTCGAGCGCGACCGCAGCTTCCTCTTCGCCCTGCGGCGCCGCTCTCAGTACGCCCTCGCGGAGGGGCGCCCGCAGGACGCGATCGCCTTCTGCGACCGGATGATCGAGGCGCACCCCAAGGTCGCCGAGGGATACGTCTGCCGCGGCTCGCTCCTGGTGGCGGGGGGTGACCTCAGCGGGGCGATGCGCACCTACGCCGCGGGCATCGCGCGGGCCACGGACCGCTATCCCCTGCACCAGGCGCGGGCCCGGGTGTACGCCGCGCGCCGCGAGTCCGCGTCCATGCGCGAGGCCATCACGTCGGCCATCGAGGCCGCGGGCGCCGACCTCGAGCGGCTGGTGGCCACGCACGGCCTCCACGGCGCGCTCGAGACCTCCCTCGGCAACGACCGGGGGGCCATCGAGGCGTACATGATGGCGCACGCGCTGACGGCCCCGGAGGCGCCCTTCCTCATCGAGCTGCTGGAGGCCTCGGCGCGCACCGGCGACCGGGCGACGGTGGAGCAGGGGTGCGCCACGCTGGGAGAGCGCGGGCCCCTCGACGCGAGGGCGCGGGCGATCTGCAACCGCGGAACGTCGCCCTCGCAGCTCGGCGACGCCGGTCGATGAACGTCGCCGCGGTGCGGGCGCAACGCATGACCCGGTCGGGTTGTCGTGCCGGGATGATCTGGTACTAAGGCCAACGAAACGAATGGAGACGCGCGCGTGAGCGAGAGTGGTTCGAGGGCGACGATGTCTCCCGATGCCCAGAGCCAGCCGATGGAGCAGCTCCGGCAGCTCTGGAAGCACCGGTGGATCGTCATTTCCAGCGTGGCCCTGGCGCTATGCCTCGACGCCCTGTGGGTGCTCCGCCAGCCGAAGGTCTACGCCGCGACGGCGGTGCTGCAGTTCGAGCCCAACCCCCCCCGGCCGCTGGGACGCCAGGTCGAGGACCTCGACTCCTCGGGCGTCGGTTCGTACTGGAACATCCGGGAGTATTACGAGACCCAGTATCGCGTGGTGAAGAGCCGCAGCGTGGCGGAGGGCGTCGTGCGCCGCCTCGGCCTGCAGCACGACCCGGACTTCATGGGCGTCGCCGCGTCGCGCAGGGCGAGCTTCCGCTCGGTGTCCGTGGCGCAGGCGGCGATGATGCTGGTGGGTCGCATCCGGGTCGAGCCGGTGAAGGAGAGCCGGCTCATGAACATCGTGGTGGAGGATCACTCCCCCCGCCGCGCGCAGCTCCTGGCCAACACCCTCGTCGACGTCTACGTGCAGCGAAACCTCGACCACCGCCTCGGCAGCACCCGCGACGCCGTGCGATGGCTGAGCAACCAGCTCGACGAGCTCCGGGAGAACCTCTCCCGCGCCGAGGACTCGCTGCAGACCTTCCGTCGCGAGCACAACATCGTCTCCGAGAACTTCATCGACCAGCGCAACATCCTGGGCAACCGCATCTCCCAGCTCTCCGAGGCCTTCACCCAGGCGCAGACCCGGCGCTTCGCCCTCGCGGCCCGCACCGCCGAGGTGCTGCGCGCCGAGCGCGACGTGCTGCGCTCGCTCCAGGCCGTCTCCAGCGGCATGGCCATCGACGCCCCGCTGGCCGAGCGCGTCCGCTGGCGCGACCAGGTCGGCGTCGCGATGTCGCAGCTCACGGCGCCGGAGTTCCTGACCTCGACGGTGCTCACCTCGATGCGCACGCAGTTCGAGATCGCGCTGCGCGAGGAGTCCACCTCGGAGATCCGTTACCTCCAGCAGTCGCTCGAGCTCCGCGGCGCCCGGGCGCGCACCAACTCCGTGGTGAGCCTCTTCCGCGCCGAGGTGGCCAACATCCGCGGCGCCACCGAGGCCGAGCTGCGCGGCGTGCAGCGCTCGGAGAACAGCGTCCGCGCCGAGCTGCTGATCGCCCAGCGCCAGGCCGTCGAGCTCAACCAGCAGGAGATGATGTACTCGCGCCTCGCCCGGGAGCGCGAGAACCACTCCAAGATCTACGGCATCGTGCTGGAGCGCACCACCGAGGGCAACCTCATGCGCGACCTCCAGGTCAACAACATGAGCGTGCTGGAGTACGCCCTGCTCCCGGCGGTGCCGATCAAGCCCCGGGTGCCGCTCTCGCTCGCCGTGGGCGGCATCGCGGGCGTGATGCTCGGCCTCCTGGGCGCCGTGCTCGCCGTGCTGGCCGACCGCACCGTGCGCTCTCGCGCCGACGTCGAGGAGGGGCTGCGCACGCCGGTGCTCGGCTTCCTCCCGATGGTCACCGGGCGGGGGATGCGCAACCAGTACAAGTACCGCTACGGCGACGTGCAGCCGCAGGAGGGCCCGGTCGAAAACCTCGACCTCGTGGTGCACTCGCACCCGACCTCGATGATCGCCGAGCTCGCGCGCGGCATCCGCACCAACCTGCTCTTCATGTCCCCGGACACGCCCTTCCAGACGCTGATGGTGACCAGCGCGTCGCCGCGCGAGGGCAAGACCTTCACGGCGGTGAGCCTCGCCATCTCGCTGGCCCAGAGCGGCAAGCGGGTGCTGCTGGTCGACGCCGACCTGCGGCGCCCCCGCATCCACAAGGTCTTCAAGGTGCGCCCCCCGGTGGGCCTCACCAGCGTCCTCATCGGCGAGGCCACCGCCGACGAGGCGCTCATCGAGACCGAGGTGCCCAACCTCTCGCTGCTCCCCTGCGGCCCCATCCCCCCGAACCCCGCGGAGCTGCTGCACAGCCAGAAGGCGAGCGAGCTCATGGTCTACCTGCGCACGCAGTTCGACCGCATCGTGTTCGACTCACCCCCCATCACCGCGGTCACCGACGCCCTCGCGCTCGGCCCTCAGCTCGACGGCGTGGTGCTCGTGGTGCGCGTGCGCCAGACCCGGCGCGACCAGGCCGCGGGGGTGCTCCGTCAGCTCCGCGCGCTCGGCAGCAAGGTCGTCGGCGTGGTCGTCAACGGCATCCAGCCCAACGACGACTCGCCCTCGTACTACTACGCCGGGCAGTACGACTACTCGCCGCACCCCACCGAACCCCCGGCCGCCCGACCCGACGCCTGATAGGGCTCAGCGGAAGTCGAAGGAGGCGACCAGGTCGTCGAAGGCCGGCGCCGCACCAGCGAGGGTCGATCGAGGCCCGGTGAGCTTGAAGAACCACGGCCCGTTGGGGGTCTCGACGATCGCCGCGAGCAGCGCGTAGTTGTCCCTCGCGGGCTCCGGGGCCGAGCCGGGAGTCCCCATGCCGCCTCCGGCGAAGCGCCCCTGGACCCGGGTGATGGTCACGTTGAGCCCGTGCACGGTGCGGGTCTCTCGCGTGGCGACCGACGCGCTCGGTCGGCCGTCGGGCTGCGTGAACTGCCCGTACCAGCGCGACAGGTTGTTCTCGATCGAGCCTCCCATGCCGGCGCCGAACCAGAACACCGTCAGCTCGCCGTCGCCATCGGCGCCAGGGACGACGTACTGCGCCTTGCGCATCGCCGACGTGGGTGAGCCGCGGCGCCAGGAGGCCGGGTCGGTCCAGCGAAGGGTGCCGGTGTGCGGGGCGGCGTGGGGGGTCACACCCGGAACGGCGGCCGGCGTGGTCGCCGGGGCGCTGGCCTGCGCGGGAGGGGCCGGAGGTTCGGGGGCCACGTTGCGGCAGGCGGCGAGGCTGAGCAGGGCGAGGAGGGCGAGGGCGGGGTGCTGGGTCATCGTGGGGTTGGACGGTCAGATAGCGCGAGGGCGCCGGCGGCGCCGAAGGAAACCGACCGCGGCCACCGCGCCGAGCGCGAGGCAGCGCCCGAGGGGCGAGCGCTCGGAGCCCGGGGGCACCGCGCAGCCGCAGCCGCCGATGGGGCCCGCGCGACCGTCGAGCCGGTTCTCCCGGCCGCAGCGCCAGCCCTCGCAGACCTCCGCGGCGGGCACGTCGGCGACGCCCGCGTCGAGCGCGACGACCACGTCGGGCGGAGGCACGGGCACGTCCACCGGGGGCTTGATCGGGACGTCCACGCCGGTGTCCTCGGGGCCGAGGTCTCGGATCCATCCCATGTCGGGGGCGGTGTCCCGGGGCACGTCGACGCCGGTGTCGAAGCCGCCTCCGTCGAGGCCCGCGTCCACGCCGCCGTCGATCTCCCGGCGGCAGGTGTTGCTGCACCCGTCGCCCGAGCGGGTGTTGCCGTCGTCGCACTCCTCGCCGCGCTCGATCATGCGGTTGCCGCACATCGCCACGGTGCCGCCACGGATCTGGAACTGCCACAGCCCGGGCACGCCGACGTTGGAGGTGGCGCAGACGTTGAGGATGTCGCGGGAGAACGACCCGGGGAGCGCGAAGAAGTCCCGGAGGTTGCCTGCGTCGAAGCCTGCCTGGGCGGGGGTTCCGCCGAAGCCGCCGGTGCCGCCGGAGGCGTCGCCGGTGGTCCACTCGCAGCGCTCGTAGCGAAACTCCACGTCGAAGTCGCCCGGGTTGCGGGCGCGCTGGTCGGTGATCACGAGCTGGAAGGAGTTGAGCAGGTTGTCGTGGGAGGCGTAGTAGCCGACCAGGTGCCAGGTCGCGATGAAGCGCCCGGACTCGAGAAACCAGTGGACGTTGTTGCGCGCGGGCATGCCCCGGCCGCGGGTGTCCACGTCGGCCCAGAAGGGCGCGATCATCGGCTGCGAGGCGACCGGGAAGCGCACCGGGGTGTAGACCCCGAGCGCGCGGTTGAAGGTGATGTTGCCGTTGTTGTTGAGATAGAGCGCCCGGTAGACGCTCCCGAAGAACCACAGGCCCTCGGGGAACTGCCGGTCCACCGTGATGATCCCGGTGGAGCCGTCGTCGTTGGGGTCGAGCGCGTTGGTGCCGAAGCCCGCCGGTCCGCCGAGGCCTCGAATCAGCGGGATCGCGTCCGCCGGGGTCGAGGCGAGCGAGAGCGCGAGGCCCACGAGAGGTAGGCGAAGGAGGTTCATGGAGTCGATCCTGCTACGGTCGGGCTCCGCCTGTCGAACGCGGGTCCGGCGCCGCGCCGCGCTCGTCGCGAGGGCCCGTATTGCACCCACTCGCCCCGTGCGCGTAGACAGGGGGCCCTATGCCGTACCGCCCTTCCGAGATCGAGCCGCTCTGGCAGGACCACTGGGAGAAGCACGACAGCTACGTCGCGCGCATCGTCCCGGGGCAGCCGAAGTTCTATGCGCTGGACATGTTCCCGTACCCGAGCGGGAAGGGCCTCCACGTGGGGCACCCCGCGGGCTACACGGCCAGCGACGTGGTGTGCCGCTTCAAGCGCGCCCGCGGCTTCAACGTGCTGCACCCCATCGGCTACGACTCCTTCGGGCTCCCCGCCGAGCAGCGCGCCATCGACGAGGGCATCGCCCCGCAGGTGTCCACCGCGGAGGCCATCGAGACCTTCCGGCGCCAGCTGAAGCGCCTCGGCTACTCCTATGACTGGTCGCGGGAGATCTCCACCGCCGACCCGGCCTACTACAAGTGGACCCAGTGGATCTTCACCCGCCTCTACGCGAAGCGCATCGCGTACGTGGGCGAGGGCTTCGTCAACTGGTGCCCCGAGCTGGGCACGGTGCTCGCCAACGACGAGGTCATCGACGGCAAGAGCGAGCGCGGCAACCACCCCGTCGAGCGCAAGCGCATGTCGCAGTGGATGATGCGCATCTCGGCCTACGCCGACCGGCTGCTCTCGGGCCTCGACACCATCGACTGGCCCGAGGCCACCAAGACCGCGCAGCGAGAGTGGATCGGCCGCTCCGAGGGGGCCTTCGTCGACTTCGCGGTGGAGGGATCGAGCGAGAAGGTCACGGTCTTCACGACGCGCCCCGACACGCTCTTCGGCGCGACGTACCTGGTGCTCGCGCCGGAGCACTCGATGGTCGACGGCTTCACCACCGAGGCGCAGCGCGAGGCCGTCGCGGCCTACCAGAAGCGCACCGCGGGGCGCAGCGAGCGAGACCGCCAGGCGAGCAAGGAGAAGACCGGCGTCGACACCGGTGCGAGGGCCATCAACCCGGCGACCGGCAAGACCATCCCGGTGTGGATCGCGGACTACGTCATCGCTGGCTATGGCACCGGCGCGATCATGGCGGTGCCGGGTCACGACGAGCGCGACTGGGAGTTCGCGAAGGCGATGGGCTTGGCCATCGTCGAGGTGATCTCCGGCGGCGACGTGGCGAAGGCCGCGTATGCGGGCGACGGGGTCATGGTGAACAGCGGGCCCTTCGACGGAACGGCCACCGCGGGCGGCGAGGCGATCCGGAAGGTGACCGCGTGGCTCGCGGAGAAGGGCTGCGCCAAGGCGACGGTGAACTTCAAGATCCGCGACTGGACCTTCGCGCGGCAGCGCTACTGGGGAGAGCCCATCCCGGTGCTGAAGGACGGCGACGAGGTGGTGCGGGCGCTAACGCTCGACGAGCTCCCGCTGGAGCTGCCTCCGGTGGCCGACTACGCCCCCACCGGCACCGGCGAGTCGCCGCTGGCTCGCGCGGTGAACTGGCTCGACGTGGACGATCCGGTGACGGGTCGTCACCTGCGACGCGAGGTCGACACCATGCCCGGCTCGGCGGGGTCGAGCTGGTACTTCCTGCGGTATTGCGATCCGCACAACGACCAGGAGTTCTGCTCTCGCGAGGCCAGCGACTACTGGATGCCTGTGGACCTCTACGTGGGCGGCGCGGAGCACCGGGTGGGGCACCTGCTCTACTCGCGCATGTGGCAGAAGGCCCTCTTCGACGAGGGCTTCGTGCGCGACGAGGAGCCCTTCGCCAAGCTGCGCCACCAGGGGATGGTGCTCGCGAGGACCTTCTACACCGCCGGGGAGAGCGGGAAGTTCAACCACCTGACGATCCCCGAGAGCGTGGTGAAGGACGACGACCGGACGGCGCTCATCCGGGCGGCCGGGCACGACGAGCCGGTGGCCGCGGAGGTGCGCTGGGAGAAGATGTCCAAGCGCAAGGGCAACGTGGTGAACCCCGACGACATCATCGACCTGTACGGGGTCGACTCGCTGCGGGTGTACCTGTGTTTCCTCACGCCGCTGGAGAGCGACAAGCCCTGGCAGACGAGCCAGCTCGAGGCGCAGCACGACTGGCTGAAGCGCGTCTGGAGGCTCTTCTTCGAGGGCGACGACGACGCCCCCCGGGCGCAGGACGTCGCCCCGACGCCCGATGAGCTCAAGCTGCTGCACCGCGCGGTGGACAAGGTCACCCGCGACATCGAGGCGCTCAGCCTGAACACGGCCATCTCCGCGCTGCACGTCGCGACGCGAGACCTCGCCCGCATGGGCACCCGCTCTCGGGAGGTGCTCGCCCCGCTGGCGCAGCTCGTGGCGCCCTTCGCGCCGCACCTCGCGGAGACCCTCTGGACGCGAGGCGCGGGCAAGCCCGTGACGCCGGGTGGGGTGGCCTACGAGCCCTGGCCGGTGGCCGAGGCGAAGTGGCTGGTCGACGACACGGTCACCATCGGCGTGCAGATCAACGGCAAGACCGCGGGCACCATCGAGCTGGCGCTGGACGCCGACGAGGAGACGGCCGTCGCGGCGGCGAAGGCGCTGGATTCGGTGGGTCGGCAGCTCGCCGGGAAGAGCGTCGCCAAGGTGATCTACAAGGCAGGGAAGATCCTCAACCTCATCGCGAAGTGAAGTGTGCGGGGGGGGCCCGAGCCCCCCGGCGCGCGCGGCTCAGGCGATGGGCGGCCAGATCGAGCTGACGCCCGGGTCTTCCGGCAGGAAGACCACCCACAGCGGCTCTCCCGGCTGGCGCAGCGCGTTCACGATGTCCCAGCCCTTGGTCGAGCCGCCGAGGGCCTGGCCGTTCACGTAGAACACGTACTCGATGCGGTAGGGGCTGCGGCCGTTGATGATCTCGCTGTGGTCCGGCCGGACGCCGACGAGCTGACCCTCGGCGACGAGGCCGCGGGTGAGCGCGTCGATCTGCCGCAGCGCCGACTTGCGCGAGCCCGAGCGGAGCCCCCAGCCGATGCCGCCGAAGAGCGCGCCGAAGGCGAAGAACGAGAGGCCCAGCGGCAGGAGCACGAAGCACAGCCCGAGGCCGATCGCCGCGAACACCGCCCCGAGGGACGCGAAGATGGTTCCGACGATGGCGCCGACGTTCTTCGAGAACAGCAGCTCTCGCGTGTAGCGCTCGGGCAGCCGACGAGGCCCGGGCGGGGGCGCCGCCGCGCGCGTCGGGCCGGGCGGGGCGGGCAGCGCGCCGCCGCAGTTGCCGCACTCGACGGCGACCATCCCCGCGGGCCAGTGGTGCTTGCACCAAGGGCAGGTCACCCCCGCAGCGCCAGGCGCCGCAAACATCCCATGCTGCATCATCGCGACCTCCGAGCTCCCGGGTACACCATCGGGCGGCCCCGGGCCAACGGGCGCCGCGTCAGTCGCTCCGTCGCCCGCACGGAAGCTCGATGCCCACGGTGGTCCCTCTCGCCGAGGGGAGCAGCCTCGCCTCGCCGCCGTGCTTCAGGGCCACATCGGCCACGAAGGCCAGCCCCAGGCCCGTCTGCGACCCCGGCGTCGAGCCCCGGTAGAAGGGCTCGAACACCTTCGCCCGCTCCTCCTCCGGGATGCCCGGGCCCTCGTCGTGGACCACCAGCCGACACGTTCCCTCGCCGCCGCGGGCGCTGATCTCCACGCGGCTCCCCGACGGGGCGAAGCGGATCGAGTTGTCCACTAGGTTCTCCAGCGCCTGCGAGACCAGCAGCGGATCGCACCGGCACGGCACCGTCGCGTCGCCCTCCACGACGAGGCTGATCCCCGCGGCGTCGGCGGCGGTCGACAGGCGCTCGACCACATCGCGCAGCAGCGAGCGCAGGTCGACGTCCTGCAGATCGATCGGCTGCGAGCGGAGGCTCTCGAAGTCCAGCAGCTTGCGGGCGAGCAGCGTCAGGCGCTCGGTCTCCTTGCGCGCCATCTCCAGGGCCTCGCGGAGCTGACCCACGTCGCGAGGGCGCCGCAGCGCCAGGTCGATCTCGGTGCGCAGCACCGCGAGCGGCGTGCGTAGCTGGTGCGCCGCGTTGGCCAGGAAGCGCTCGTGGGCGAGCCGCTGCTCGTGGAGAAAGCGCGCGGCGTCGGTGAGCGCCCGGCCCAGCGTGGCGAGCTCGTCGGCGCCCTCGGCGCGGTGTTCGGGCGGAGGCGCGGCGCCGCCGATCGAGGGCACGAAGCCGATGAGGTCGGTCACCCGCCGGGCGAGGCTGCGCGCCTGCGCATAGAGCACGAAGGCCAGCAGGAGCGTGATGCCCGCGACGGTCCCTCCGATGGCCTGGTAGAACGACCGCATCGTGGCCTCGACCGGGTCGAGCGAGGCCACGAGGTGCAGGGTGTAGAGCCCGTCCCCGGGGCGGGCCACGCCCAGGGTCAGCGTGCGGCGGCGGGAGTCCGGCGACTCCAGCCGGGGGTGGCCGGGGCCCGTCGCGCGGGGCACCGGCGTCGGAGAGCGACCCTTTGGCACGGTCATGACCACCCGGCCCAGCGGGTCGATGAGGGAGGTCTCCGGCGCGAAGGCCATCACCTCCGCCGCCAGCGCCGAGCGCGGCATGTGGACGTGCGGTCGGCCGTCGGGTCCGTCGAAGAGGCTGACCGACTCCACCGCCGCCTGCGCCAGGAGCCGGCGGTCGACGTCCTGCACCAGCGAGCGGCGGAAGAGCCCGCCCGCGATGGTCACCGAGCAGAGCAGGCCCGCGAGCGGCAGCACCACGCCGAGCCCGAGGATGCGGGGGACGAGCTTCATCGCTCCGGCGACGGAGCCACGAGGAGCCGGTATCCGCTGCCCCGGACCGTGGCGATGGACACCCGCCGTGCGCCCGCGGTCTCGAGCTTCAACCGAAGGTAGCCGACGTACACGTCGACCACGTTGGCGTCGCCCTCGTAGTGGGCGCCCCACACCTTGGAGAGCAGCTCGCTGCGGGTGCGGATGTCCCCGGGGCGCTCGGCGAAGGCGCTCAGCAGCTGAAACTCCCGGCTGGTGAGCTCGACCGCGCCGGACGGCCCGATGAGCTGCCGGCGCGCCCGCTGAAACTGCAGGTCCCCCAGCGCCGTGGCGCCGGTCGCCCCCGCGGAGGCCCGCCGGTGAAGGGCCTCGAGGCGGGCGATGAGCTCCTCGAAGTCGAAGGGCTTCACCAGGAAGTCATCGGCGCCGGTGCGGAGCGCGAGCACCTTCTCGCCCGATGATCCTCGCGCGGTGAGCATCAGCACCGGGGTCGCGAGACCCTCGGCGCGCCAGGTGCGCAGCAGCGTGATGCCGTCGGCGTCGGGCAGTCCCCAGTCCAGGATGATCACGTCGTAGTCGGCGTACCGCACGCTCTCCGTCGCCCTCGCGGCGGAGTCGCAGGTGTCCACCGTGTGGCCCTCCTCGGTGAGCCCGCGCCGTAGAAGCTGGCTCATGCGCGGCTCGTCCTCGATGACCAGCACCTTCACTCGGCCCTCCTCCTTCGCGCCTGCAGCTTCGTGAAGGCCACCCGCAGCGTCGGGAGCACCAGCAGGGTGAGCGTCGTCGAGGTGATGAGCCCGCCGATGACCACCGTCGCCAGCGGGCGCTGCACCTCCGAGCCAGCCCCCCGGGCGAGCGCCATCGGGAGGAAGCCCAGCGCCGCCACCAGCGCGGTCATCGAGACCGGCCGGGTGCGCGACCTCGTCGCGGCCAGCGTGGCCTCGGCGGGGTCGGCCCCTCCTCGCTCCAGCACGTCGATCTCGGTCACCAGCACGGTGCCGTTCATCACCGCGATGCCCCAGAGGGCGATGAACCCGATGCCCGCGGAGATGGAGAGCGCCATCCCCCGCGCTGCGAGCGCGAACACCCCGCCCACCGCGGCGAAGGGCACGTGGGCGAGCACCCACAGCACCGGGCCCGGTCGTCCGAAGTGGATGAACAGCACGAAGCCGATCAGTAGCAGCACCGCGGGGATCACGAAACCCAGCCGCCTGCGGGCGTCCTGAAGGGTCTCGTACTGCCCGCCCCAGGAGAGCCGCGACCCCTCGGCGAGCCTCACCTCCCGGGCCACCTTCGCGGTCGCCTCCTGCACCACGTCGCCCAGCTCCCGGCCGCGCACATTGAAGCCCAGGAGCATCCGGCGCTCGCCGTTCCAGCGGTACATCGCCGCGGGCGCGGTCTGCCGACGCACCGTCGCCACCTCCGAGAGCGGCACCAGCATCGCCCCCGGCGCCGGGATCATCGCGCTCGCGAGCGCGTGCGGGTGCGGCGGATCGGCGCCCAGCCGCAGCGTGACGGGGATCTCCCTCGGGCCGTCGTAGGTGACGCCCACCTGGAGGCCGAGGCGCATCGCCCCCACCACGTCGAGCACGTCCACCGCGGACATCCCTCGCTGCCCCGCGGCGAGCGAGTTGGGCCGCACCTCCAGCAGGGGGATCTCGTCCTCGGCCAGCACCCGGGGATCGGCCACCCCGGGGATGTGGGCGACGGTGTCCCGCACGTGCTGCACGGTGGTGCGCAGCGACGCGAGGTCCTGCCCGAGGACGCTCACCACCACGTCGTAGGGAGCCCCGCCCAGCAGCTCGTTGAAGCGCATCTGGATGGGCTGGGTGAAGGCCGGCTCGGAGTGCGGCGTGGCCACCTCGATGCGCCGCATGAGCTGCTGCAGGAGCTTCTCCCGGGTCATGCCGGGTCGCCACCGCTCCGGCGGGCTGAGGGCGACGAACACGTCCGACTGCTCGAGCCCCATGGTGTCGGTGGCGATCGCCGGGCTGCCGATGCGGGACACCACGTCGGCCACCTCGGGGGTGCCGGCGAGCACGGCGAGCTCCATCCGTCGGGCCTGCTCGATCGCCCCGGTGATGCCCAGGTCGGCGGTGCGGGTCGTCTGGATCACCAGGGCGCCCTCGTCGAGGGTGGGGGCGAGCTCGGCGCCGAGGCGGGAGAGCGTCGCGATGGAGGCCCCCAGCGCGGCGAGGGAGAGCCCCAGCACCAGCACCGGGCGGACCACCGTGCGCTGGATGGCGAAGCCGTGGGCGCGCTCGATCCAGCGCACGAGGCGCGGGGAGGTCGCGGGGATGTCGCGGGCCCGGATGAACTGCGCCGCCGCGGCCGGGATGAAGGTCAGCGTGAAGAGCAGCGTGACGAGCAGCGCCAGCACCACGGTGATCGCCATCGGGCGGAAGAGCTTGCCGTCGACGCCGGTCAGCGAGAGCACCGGCACGTACACCAGCAGGATGACGAAGACCCCGAAGAAGGACGGCCGCGCGACCGCGGAGCACGCCTGCGCGACGCGATCGGCCCACGGGGTCTCCGTCTCGTCGTCGTCGCTCGCCCGGTGGAAGACGTGCTCGACCAGCACCACGGCGCCGTCGACCAGCAGGCCGAAGTCCACCGCCCCGAGGCTCATGAGGTTGCCCGAGACGCCGAGGAGGGTCATCGCCGCGGTGGCCCCCAGCATCGCGACGGGGATGGTGAGCGCCACCACCACGCCGGCGCGGGCGCTCCCCAGCGTGAGGAAGAGCACGAGGCACACGAGGAGCCCGCCCTCGGCGAGGCTCCGGGCGACGGTGCGGAGCGTGGCGTCGACCAGCGCGCTGCGGTCGTAGACCACGTCGACCTGCACGTCGCGGGGCAGCACCTGACGGACGTCGTGCATCTTCAGCCGCACGGCGCGGGTGACGTCTCGGGCGTTGGCGCCGATGAGCATCTGGGTCATCACGTAGACGGTCTCGCCGCGGCCGTTGCGCGAGGCGGCCCCGAGGCGGGGAGCGGCCCCCTCGGCGATGGTGGCGACGTCGCCGACGCGGACGGCGGCGCCCTGGGAGAACTTCACCACGGCGTCGCCGAGGTCGCGGGGGGTGCGGGGGAGGAAGGTTCCTCGCAGGAGGATGTGGTGGTCGCCGGTCTCGAGGGAGGCCCCGGGCTGGCTGCCCACGGTGCGCGTGAGGGCCACGCGGAGCTCGTCGAGGGTGACCCCCCGGGCGACGAGCTGGTTGGGGTCTGCGCGCACCTCCATGGTGCGCTGGGCGCCTCCCCAGGTGTTGACCTCCACGATGCCCGGCACGGTCTTCAGGACCGGGGCGACGCGGAGCTCGACGAGCTCGAGCAGCTCTGAAGGGGTGCGCGTGGGAGCGGAGACGGTGAAGTGAAACACCTCGCCGAGGCCGCCGGAGATGGGGCCGAGCTCGGGGGGCTCCACGCCGCTGGCGCGCGCCCCGGCGGCGGTGGCCATGCGCTCGGCCGCGAGCTGTCGTGCGCGGAGCAGGTCGACGTCCTCGTCGAAGACCAGGGTGATGGCCGAGAGGCCGTAGCGCGACAGGCTGCGGACGTTGTCGAGCCCGGGCAGTCCGCCGAAGCTGGCCTCGAGGGGGCGCGTCACCCGCTGCTCGACCTCCTCGGGGGTGAGGCCCGGGGCGCGGGTGAGCACCTGCACCTGGTTGCTGGTGATGTCGGGCAGCGCGTCGAGCTTGAGGTGGACCGCGATGGCCAGGAGGCCCGCCGCGAGCAGCGCCCAGAGCACGAGCACCCATCCCCGCTTCGCGACGGAGTACGCGACGATGGACTCGATCATGGCCGCGCGCCTCCGTCGACGAGCCCTTCGCCGCGCGCCGGATCGGATGCGACGAGGGCGCCCTCCGGGAGCGCGGCGCGGACGATGGCGTCGGCGTTGGCGACGCGCACCAGCTCGACGGGCACGAGCGCGGCGCCCGCCCCGGAGCGGGTGCGAGCGACGACGAAGCGCCCGGGGCCCCGAGCGCCCACGGCGGTCGCAGGGACCAGCCAGGTGCCCGCGCCCGCGGGGCTGTGCACGAGGACCCTGCCCTCCGCCGCGGCGGGCATCTCGGCTCCTGCGGGCGGCTCGAACCACGCCAGGTAGCCGAGGCCCGTCGGGGCCGGAACCTGGTTGACCAGCGCGATCGGGACCGACCCCGCGGCGGAGCGGAACGAGTACGTCGCCCCCTCCGCCGGACGCGCCGGGAAGGTCGCCTCGATGCGTTGCCCCACGCGGCTGCGAACCCGGGCGATGGGCCCGTCCTCCGGGCGGCGCAGCTCACCGAGCGTCGCGGGTACCTCCGTGACCACGCCCGCGATGGGGCTGCGCAGCACGATGGTTCCTCCGCGGGAGACGCCCGCCCCGGTGATCACCGCGCTGGCGCGCAGCCGATCGGCGCTGTGCCGGGCGATCTCCAGGTCGACGGCGGCGACCTCCGAGGCCTGCACCAGCCGCTCTCGCTCCAGGGGTACGAGCTGTGTCCTGCGCCGACGCAGGATCGCGAGCGCGCTGTCCGCCCCGGTCAGGGTCGCGAGGGCGACGTCGATCTCGGGCATCACGACGCGCGCGATGGGGTCCCCCTGGGAGACCGTGTCGCCCGGTCGCACCGCGAGGCTCACGAGGCGCGCGGGCAACGGCGGGACCACCACCGCCTCGGAGGCGCTCGTGCGCAGCAGCCGCGCGGGGTACTCCTCGGGCGACGCCTCGGAGGCGGGGCGCACGGCGATCCACGCGAAGGACGCGCTCGGCGGGGCGCACTCCGAGGCGGGCGGAGCGGGCGACGGCTCGCTCGCGGGCTCGCGGCACCCGGCGAGCATCGAGAGTGCGATCACCGGGGCGATCGACACCAGCAGGGACGGCACGCGATGCATGACGGCTCCTATAGGGCCGGTGCTCGGAAAGAACCTGTGGGCCAGATGAGAGGGTTCTCAGACTGGACCCACCGGCGGGGCGACGCGGGGGGGCGCTGGTGGTTCCGCGGGAGGCCATTGAGGGAGGAGGCGTGATATCGACCTCGACCCAGGAGGCCCGAAGACGCCCGATGCCGACACTGAAGAACCTCGCCGAAGGAACCCCCGACTTCGATCGCTGGACGAAGGTCACCCAGGCGCTGGACGCCCTTGCCCCCGGTGAGCAGGAGGCCGCGGTGCGCGAGTTCGAGGCCGCCTCGGCCCACTGGCCGACGACGCTCGATCCATGGACCGGCTTCTCCCTGGCGCCCGGCCTCGAGCTGAGGCGGTCGCCGGCGCACTGGGTCCAGGAGATCTACTCGGGCCAGTACGCGCCCAAGCACGACGCCGTGCGCATCCTCGAGAGCCCGCGCCGACCGATGCGCGCGCAGAAGCTGGAGTGCCTGCTCGACCCGGCGGCCCGGCTCCGCAACGTCACCCAGGTGGGCTTCGACCAGGCGAAGGTCTCCGGCGGCTTTCTGAAGGCCCTCAAGGGCGAGGGCACCTGGCAGCAGTGGCGCGCCCTGCGACTCTGGACCTGCGACATGAAGGCCCCCGCGCTCAAGCTGCTGGGCGCCGCGGACCTGCGCCGCCTCGAGCAGCTCAACCTCGAACAGAACCACATGGGCGAGGCGGGCGTGCTGGGTCTGGCGAAGGCCCCTGGCTTCACCGCGCTCACCGCCGTGCACCTGGGCCTCAACGACCTGGACGCCTCCGCCGCCAGGGCGCTCGGCCAGATGGACTGGGTGCACCGCCTCACCTGGCTGAACCTCCAGTACAACAAGCTCCAGGACGCCGCGCTCGACCTGCTCTCCGATGGGGGCGCGACCCGGCGGCTGCGATGGCTGTCCCTCAGCCAGAACCAGGTCGGGCAGACGCCCTCCCGCTGGATGTCCGCGCTGCCCTGCCTGGAGTCTCTTCAGTTGAACGAGTCCGCGATCACCGCGGCGGGTCTGGAGGCGCTGCTGGCTCAGGCCCCCGCGCTCCACACCCTGAACCTGGCCGCCACCCGCGTCGGCGATCAGGGGGCGCAGGCCATCGCGGCGAGCGGCAGGCGCTTCAAGGCGCTCTCGCTCGGCACGACCGGGATGACCCCGGCCGGGCTCGGGGCCATCCTGCGCTCCCCCGCCGCGGCGGACATCGAGCGCCTCGAGCTCGGCGACGGGCTCGACCTCGCCAACGCGAAGCTCCTGGTCGAGGGCGCCTGTCCGAGGCTGGCCTTCCTGTGGTGGCACGGGCCCGAGATGGGGAAGGGCGTCGAGGCGGCGTTGCGCGCCAGCCCGAGAATCGCCGCGACCCTGCCCTACTGAGCCTCGCCGCTCATCGCCGTGACGAAGCGCGGCGCCCGCGGGGGCGATCACCCCGTCGAAGCGAGGTAGTACTGGTCTCGGCCGCGGTGCTTGGCGGTGTAGAGCGCGGCGTCGGCCTGGCGCAGCAGGCCGGAGAGGCGCGCGGGGCCGTCGTCGAGCGCCACGACCCCGAGGCTCAGCGTCACCTTGAGGGGCCCGGCGGAGGTCTCGAAGGGCCGCTGCGCGACCGCCCGCCGCACCCGCTCGGCAGCGAGGCGCGCCCCCTCGTCGTCGGTGTCCACCAGCAGCACGCAGAACTCCTCGCCGCCCCAGCGCGCGACGAGGTCGCCCCCGCGGACGTTGCTCTGCAGGCGCGCCGCCATCTCGACCAGCACCTCGTCGCCCACCGCGTGGCCGTACCGGTCGTTGATGCGCTTGAAGTGGTCGACGTCGGCGAGCATCACCGCCAGCGGGGCGCTGGAGCGCAGGGAGCGCTCGATCTCGCGGTCGCCGAGCTCATCCATGCGCCGCCGGTTGAGCAGCCCGGTGAGGGGATCGGTGCGCGCGAGGCGCTCGAGCTCGTCTTGCAGCGCCTCGTGCTGCCGCATCGCCTCGGTGAGCGCCGCGTTGACCGCCGCGAGCTCGTCGTTGCGAGACTCCTGCTGCTGGGCCTCGCGCTTCGCGATCGACAGCCGGTGCTCGAGCTTGAGCTTGCGGACGACCTCCTCGGTGCGGCGGTTGCCCGCGATGGCGCCCTCCTCGACGTGGCGGCGCAGCGCCCGCAGCGCCGAGGGCGCGTCGCCGAGGGCCTCGTGCGCCCGCGAGACGAGCTCGAGCGCGAGGGAGAGCTCGATCTCGAAGCGCCTGGCCTCGGCGTGGCGGACGGCCGCCTCCAGGCAGGGGAGCGCCTCGGCGGGGCGTCCCCCTTCGAGCAGGGCGCGCCCCAGCAGGTTGAGGTGCCGGGTCTGCTGGAAGACGTCGCCCAGCTCTTCGAGGATGGCGTTGCTGGCGAGGTACATCCGCTTGCCCTCGTCGATGTGGCCCTGATGGAGGAGCACGCCGCCGTGGCCCGCCAGGATGAGCGCCTGCCCTCGCCGCCAGCCGAGCCCCAGCGCGATGGGCAGCGCCTCCTCGTAGCAGGCCAGCGCCTCGGCGTAGCGCTTGCGGCGCGAGATGGAGCCCGCGATGTTGTTGAGGCAGAGCGCCACGCGCTGCGGGTCGCCGAGCTCGCGGAAGCGCGCCAGCGCGAGCCGGGTGTACTCCTCGTACGGCACCGACTCCTCCAGCTGTCCGTGGAAGAACCCGAGGCCCAGCAGCAGCACCCCCTCGGTGTGCCGATCGCCGAGGGCGCGGCTGAGCTCCATCCCGTCGCGGAAGCACTCCAGCGCCCCCTGGAGGTCGCCCGTGATCGTCAGCGCCTTGCTCCTCGACACCATCACCTGGAGCCTCAGCGCGTCGTCGCCGGTGGCCCTCGCGTCGGCCTCGGCGTCGCCGAGCGCCTCGAGCGACGCGACCCCGTCGCCCGCCTGGAGCAGGGCCGCGCCGTAGATCAGGGCCGCGAGGCCGACGCCCTCCTGCCCGACGCGCGCGCGGGCGCAGTCGGCCCGGAGCGCGGCCAGCGTGGTCTCGGGTGTCAGCAGGACCTGCGCGCAGACCGCGGCGATCTGCTCGGCGATGGGGGGCGCGACGGTCGAGGTCATGGGCGCATAGAGCTCATCGTCGCGCCGAGCGGCTCCCGTAGGGCACCCTGCGATTTTCCCGACTGTCGCCCCCCTGAGACCCACCCCGGCGGAGCTCTCCCCGCGGTGTGCCGGTCGCGGCTCACCAGCGCGGCGGCTGGAACCCCCGCTGCGGCTTCGCGAAGAGGTAGCCCTGGAGCAGGTCGCAGCCCAGCTCGGCGAGCATGCCTCGCTCCGCGGGCGTCTCGACCCCCTCCGCGATGACCATGATGCCGAGCTCGTCGCAGAGCTGCTTCATCGATCGCACGATGCTCTGCCGGCGCGAGTCTGCATCGACGCCGCGCACGAGGGACATGTCGAGCTTGGCGACCTCGGGCTCCAGCTGCGTGAAGCTCGTGAGCCCTGCGTACCCGGCGCCCATGTCGTCGATGGCGATCTGGAACCCGAGCGACCTCAGCCTCGCGACGCACCCTGCGAGGTCTCTCACTCCGCAGAGCGACGCCCGCTCGGTCACCTCCAGCACGACCCTCGAGGCGACCTTCGAGAGCGGCGCGTCCGCCGAGTAGAGGTCCTCGTCGTTCAGGTCGGCCGAGTGAAGGTTCACGAACAGCCGGGCCCCATCGGGAGCGTCGGGGGCCGCGGCGGCGACGTGGGCGCGAACGCTGCGGCCGAGCTCGTGCAGGCGCTCCAGCCGCTCGGCCGCGTCCAGGATGTCCCCGGGGTTGTTCATCAACGGCTCGTCCGAGCGAAGCAGCGCCTCGTAGCCGAAGACGCGACGATCGCCCCAGCTCACGATGGGCTGGAAGGCCACCCACAGGAGGCGCATGGCGGAGGTCCATCGAACCTCCAGCGCGGCGCGCTCGTCGAGCCGCCGCTCGTGGGTGCTCTGCAGGTCCAGCGCCTCGCGCTTGAGCCTCGCCATCCGGTGAAGCCTCCATGCGCGGAGCACGGACTCCCAGAGCGCCTTCCCGGCGATCGGCTTCTCGAGATACTGGAAGGCGCCGTACTCGACGGCCCGGATCGCCGACTCCAGCTCGGGCTCTCCGGTCATCAGGATCACCGGCACGTCCACGTCGGTCGCGCGCACGGCCTTGAGGAACTCGATGCCCGTCATCTCGGGCATCGCGATGTCGCTCACGAGGACGTCGAAGGAGCCGTGCTTCACGCGCTCGACCGCCTCCCTGCCGTTCGACGCGGTGGTGATGGTCACCCCGTGACGAGCGAGATTTCGCTGGTACGCCCGGAGTATCGCGGGATCGTCGTCGACGAGCAGGAGTCGAAGCTCCCCCTTCGATGGCATCATGAGTGAGCCTTCGGCGCGTCGAGGACCTCTCGCACCTTCTTGGTGAGCAACATGGGAGTGAGCGGCTTCTGTAGAAAGGCCACGCCTGAATCGAGCACGCCATGCTGGAGAATGGCGTCGTCGGTATATCCGGACATGAACAGCACCTTCATCTCTGGTCGCATGTGAGTGAGACGCTCAGCGAGCTGCCGGGCGCTCATCCGCGGCAGCACGACGTCCGTCAGCAGGAGGTGGATCTTCGCCCCGTGCTTCTCGCAGATGAGGATCGCCTCGCCGCCGTTCGACGCCACGAGGACCACGTAGCCGCGCCGTCGAAGGATGTTCTGCGCGATGGCGCGCACCTGGTCGTCGTCCTCGACGAGGAGGATCGTCTCGCTGGCGCGACCCGGATCGGTCGGGGGCGCCTCCGCCGGGTGATGGTCGGCGGCGCCGCTGACCCTCGGGAGGTAGATCTTGAACGTCGTGCCCTCGCCGGGCTCGCTGTAGAGCCAGATGTGGCCCCCGCTCTGCTTCACGATCCCGAAGACCGTCGCGAGCCCGAGCCCCGTGCCCTTTCCCGGGGCCTTCGTCGTGAAGAAGGGCTCGAAGATCCGCGCCTGCGTCTTCTGGTCCATCCCGAAGCCGGTGTCCGTCACCGCGAGCATCACGTAGGGGCCGGCCTGCACGTCGTGGTGCGCGTCGGCGTAGTCGTCATCCAGCATGACGTTCTCGGTCTGGATGGTGAGCTCGCCGCCCCTGGGCATGGCGTCGCGAGCGTTGACCGCGAGGTTCATCACGATCTGCTCGATCTGGCCCGGGTCGGCCCTCACGTTCCAGAGGCCGCTCGCTGGGAGCATCGTCAGGGTGATGTCGGCCCCCAGCAGGCGGTGCAGCAGCTTCGCCATCTTCGCGAGGCTCTGCGAGAGGTCGAGCACCTTCGTCTCGAGCACCTGCTGGCGGCTGAACGCGAGGAGCTGCCTGGTGAGATCCGTCGCTCGCACGCCTGCCGTCCTGATCTCCTCGATGTCCGCGCGGAGCGGCTCGTCGGGCTGGAGGTCGGCGGCGATCATCTCCGCGTAGCTCAGGATCACGGACAGGACGTTGTTGAAGTCGTGCGCGACGCCCCCGGCGAGGCGCCCCACGGCCTCCATCTTCTGGGCTTGAAGAAACTGCGCCTCCAGCGTCCGTCGCTCGGTCACGTCGGTCTGGAGTCCGACGAAGTTGGTCACCCGCCCCGCCGCGTCGATGACGGGTGAGAGCGCGAGGAGGTTCCAGAAGGCGGTGCCGTCCTTGCGGTAGTTGAGGAGCTCGACCGTGCAGGCCTCTCCCCTCCGGACCGCCTCGTGGAGCTTCGTCTTCGTGGTGGGATCGGTGCCCGGACCCTGCAAGAATCGGCAATTCCTGCCGATCACCTCGGCGGCCGAGTAGCCCGACAGCCGCTCGAAGCCAGGGCTCGCGTAGACGATCGGGTGATCGTCCTGGGTGGCGTCGGTGATGAGGATGCCCTGGGTCACGGCCTGGATGGCGCGATCGCGGATGCGCAGCGCGGTCTCGGCCTGAAGGCGGACCGTGACGTCGCGGATGTTGCACTGGATGACCCGCGCGCCGTTGACGAGGTAGACGTTGCTGACGAACTCGACATCGACCTTTCGACCGTCATGCGTCTTCAGCGGCAGGTCGTCGTAGCGGACATACTCGTTGGCCTGCAGCTCGCTGAAGGAGGCCTTGGAGGCCGCGGCGTCCTTGAAGGCGCCGATCTCCCAGAGGTGCTTTCCGATGAAATCTTCACGCTGGTAGCCTGTCAGCACCGTCATGAACGGATTGACGTCGACGATGCGTCCGCCGTCTGCGTCGAGGATCAGGACACCGTCCTTGGCCGATTCGAAGAGGCGGCGATATCGAGTCTCTGACTCTCGCAGGTCGGCGTCGGCCTTCTTTCGATCCGTGATCTCGATGATGTAGGAAAAGAAATGCAGTGGAGCGCCCTCGGCGCCGCGCCGTAGCTGGGTCGTGACGTAGACCCATACGTAGCTGCCGCCCGCGGCCTGAAACTGCTTCTCCGACGCGGTGGCCTCGCGCTCGCCGGCGAGCAGGGCGCGGGCCGACTCGCGGGTCTTCGCGACATCGTCGGGGTGGGTGAGCGTCAGGAACGATGTGGCCAGCAGCTCTTCGGCGGAGTACCCGAGCATCGCCGCGAGCGCTCGATTGACGCGCAGCCAGTCTCCATCCGGCGCGGTGATGGCCATGCCGATAGGCGCGTTGTCGAAGAATGCCTTGAACTCATCAGACTCGCGAGAGTCATCCCAGACTTCCATGGTCCCACCCCGATCGGGCCGACCGTAGCACGCTTCAAGTCCACGCCGGTGACAGTCACCCGAACGTCGCAATGGAGCGCGCCCGTGAGAGCGAGTCGCCGTGTTCCCGCGGCATGCATCGCAGGGTTGCGCGTCGGCGCGTCAGAGCGTCGGCAGTGGTCTCAGGAGCCGCAGACCGAGGCGCGGTAGCTCGCCTCGGGCGTGAGGTAGCTGCCCGACGCCCAGCCGCGCACGCCGTTGTAGTCCACGTTGTACCAGCCCGAGACGGGGCCGCCGACCACGGTCACCTGGGCGCCGCAGGGCATCGCGGTGATGATCGCCCCGGACGTCCCAGCCGAGCGACGGAGGTTGAGCCCGCCCGCGACCACCCGCATCCGAGGCAGCGTGACCGGAGCAGGCGCGGGCGTCGGAGCAGGAGCAGGAGCGGGAGCGGGCGTCGGGCTCGTCGCTACGCTGCGATCGCGAAACCACGCCGTACGCCGTGCGGCGCCGTCGGTGTTGAGCTCGATGTGCAGGTGGTCGTTGTGCGGGTGAGGGCCGCCGTAGGCGCGCAGCTTCGAGCCCGCGGGTCGGCTGGCGTTCCAGGTGCTGCGGTCCCAGATCACGAGCTGCACGCCGAGGCTGCTGGCGTTGGCGATCAGCCAGTTGGCCACCGCGTCGCCGACGGTGTTGTCGGCCTGTCCGCGAATCAGCGGAATGAACACGTCGAGCGCTCGCCCGGTGCCGTGCACGGACATCTGGCTGGTGTTCGCCGTGTTGGCCCGGCACGCGTACCCGTCATAGGAGCGCACCCCGCGGAAGCTCCGCTGCAGGTGGTCGCCGAGCTCGCGCGTCCCGGCCAGCAGGCCGCCGCCGCAGTTGCGCCCGCCGCTCCACGAGGGGGCGTCGTCGTAGCGCGCCCACTGCCGATCGCCCGCGGCGCTCGCGCTGGCCGACGGCGTCCAGCGCCCCGCCACGGCGATCTCGCCGACGTCGCTGGCCTCGTCCCAGTCGTCCGAGTCGCCCTCGTCGGCCGCGCAGCCGACCGCCGCCGTCGCCATGAACCCGATCCCCACGAGACCCAGCAGCAGACGGTGCGCGCTCATCAGGGTCCGGGCCCACTGCAAGCCCACAGCCACCCCCCGCGGTCGCGCGAAGGGTGGGGTTTCTGTGATCGATCGCCTGGTCACCCGAGTGCCCACCGGACGGCGTTGTGTCGTGTAGGTCTCCCAGCGCAGGGGTGGGCAGGGGGTCTCCCGGGTCGAAGTTTCGTGGCGTCGGCGCGGTGTGTTGTAGTCACCCCTGGCGACGTGAGGCAGCGTCCGATCGCTCCCGATCGCTTGTAGGTGAAACGATGATGCTCCCGACGCTCGAGACCCGCACCCTCTTCCAGCGCGCGGGCGTGTTCGACGCGCTCACCGACGAGGAGGTGGAGGCCTTCACGCGCTTCCTCGTCGAGCGGCGCCTCACGCCCGGCGAGGCCCTGTTTCGCGAGGGCGACCCGGGCTCCTCGCTCTTCGTGCTGCTCTACGGCGACGTGGCGGTGGAGGTGCACGGGGCGGGCGACGAGCGGGTCGTCGTCGGTCGCCTCGTCGCCGGAGACGTCATCGGCGAGCAGGCCTGCCTCGACCCCGCGCCCCGCTCGGCCACCGTCACCGCGACCACCCACGCGGTCGCCGTCGAGCTGAGCCGCGTCGAGCTCGATCGCATGTCCCGCGAGCTCCCTCGGGTCGCGTCGCTGCTCCTGGGGCTGATCATCCAGGACATCACCGACCGCCTCCGCTCGGTGGACCGTCGCATCGAGGCCGAGCTCAGCGCCCTCGGCCGCGCGGACGGAGCGCCCCGTCGGCCGTCGGTTCCGCCGCTGCCCCCGCCGCCGGCCAACTCGATCTGGCAGCGCCTGGCCCACCGCTTCCGAGGTGCACCGTGATCACCGTCGCACAGCTCCGCAGCACCGGTCGCCTCACGGCCTTCTCCGACGACGAGCTCGAGATGCTGCTCAGCGTCTGCTCCGACCGCACCTTCGCGCCCGGCGAGGTGCTCTGCCGACAGTCCCGCCCGGCGGCGTCGTGCTTCATCATCGTCTCCGGCGCGGTGGACGTCGTGAAGGAGACCCAGGGGCACGAGCGCCTCCTCACCCGCCTGACCGCGGGCGCCGTCGCCGGCCAGCTCGCGCTCGTCGACCGCTCGCCGCGCTCCGCGTCGCTCGTCGCCAGCACCGCGGTCACCGCGCTCGAGCTCACCCGCGACGTGTTCGAGCGCCTGCTCCACGCGTCGAGCCCGCTCGGGTACCGCTTCCAGATGGAGATCGCGATCGCCAGCGGGCGCCAGCTTCGCGACGCCACCCGACGCCTCTCGGCGCTCCTCGGGGCCACCGACGGGCCCCCCGCGCCGACCCCCGCGCGCGACGCCGAGCTCGCCCAGCTCCGCGACTCGGTCGGCGACCTCGACGTGCCGGTGGTGTCCTTCGACATCGTCGAGATCAACCCCGTCGAGCGCGCGGTCGACCCGCTCGAGCCGCCGGAGCGCTGAGCGCGAGTCGTTCGCCGCTTGCGCGATCGTCGGTCCGGGGTACACCGCTTCCCCTCCGAGTGACATCTCACCCTCCGACCATGACCGACCACGCGCTGCGGCTACGAGTCATCGACGCCATCGGGGTGATCCCCGAGGCCGCGTGGGACGCCCTGCTCGACGAGGCCTGCACCCCCTTCCAGAAGCACCGCTGGCTCGACGCCATGGAGCGCGAGGGCTGCGCCGTCGAGGCCACCGGGTGGCACCCCCGGCACCTCACCCTCTGGCGAGGGGAGGCCCTCGTGGCCGCGGCGCCCGCGTACCGTCGCGACGACAGCCAGGGGGAGTTCGTCTTCGACCACGGCTGGGCCAACGCCGCCCACCGCGCGGGCATCCGGTACTACCCCAAGCTGGTGCTGGCGGTCCCGTTCACGCCCGCCACCGGGAGGCGGGTGCTGGTGGCGCCGGGGGAAGACCGCGCGGCCCTCTCCAGGGCGATCCTCGAGGGCGCGGTCGCGCTCGCGAGGGCCGAGCGGCTCTCCTCGGTGCACGTGCTCTTCCCCACCGCCGACGAGGCCGAGGTCGCCGAGTCCGCCGGGGCGATGATCCGCCTCGGGGTGCAGTACCACTGGGACAACCCGGGCTACCGCGACTACGAGGAGTTTCTCTCCCGCTTCGACAGCAAGCGGCGCAACCAGCTACGCCGCGAGGCGAAGGCGGCCGGGGAGCAGGGCATCACCCTCAGCACCCGGCGGGGCGACGAGCTCTCCGAGGCCGACGCGGCGCTGGCCTACCGGCTCTACCTCTCCACGGTGGAGAAGTTCGCCTGGGGTCGGCGCTACCTCACCGAGGGCTTCTTCCGGCGGGTGCTGCGAGACCTGCCCGAGCACCTCGAGCTGGTCGAGGCGAAGCGGGGAGGGGAGGTCATCGCCGGGGCCATCAACGTCGCCTCGAAGACGCACCTCTACGGGCGCTACTGGGGCTGCTTCGAGGAGCACCCCTTCCTGCACTTCAACGTCTGCTACTACCACTCGATCAGAGAGTGCATCGCCCGGGGGGTGAGGCGCTTCGAGGGGGGCGCCGGGGGCGAGCACAAGGTCACCCGGGGCTTCGAGCCCTCGGTGACGCGCTCGTGCCACTGGGTGTTCCACCCCGGGCTCGACCAGGCGGTGAGGGAGTTTGTGGGACGGGAGAGCGCGGCGATCGAAGCGGCATTACCCTCCATGCGCGCGGCGACGGGACTGCGGGCTTTTACCGTGACAGATAAACGGTAGCGAACCGAAGGATAGGACAAGGCATCGATGGCGCGGCGACCGAAGGAACAAGACGACACCGGGGTGATCACCGAGGAGCGCTCGAAGGAGAAGCTCCAGCGGCCGAGGCTCTACAAGGTGTTGCTGCACAACGACCACTACACGACGCGGGAGTTCGTGGTGGCGGTGCTCATCGGGATCTTCAACAAGACCGAGTCGGACGCGGTGGCGATCATGATGCACGTGCATCAGAAGGGCCTTGGAGTGGCCGGGGTCTACCCCTTCGATGTGGCGCAGACCAAGGTCGACAAGGTGCATCGGCTGGCGAGAGAGCACGAATATCCATTGCTCCTGACCATGGAGCCGGAGGACGACTGAAGCATCATGGCGAACCCCCCTACGGTGACGAAGGAACTCCAGTCGGCGCTGCGCTCGGCGGTGGAGATGGCCGAGGAGGCCAGGCACGAGTACGTGACGCTGGAGCACGTGCTGCTGGCCTTCCTCCAGGATGACTGGGCGAAGCGCGCGCTGAAGGCGTGCGGCGCCAACCTGAAGCGCCTGGAGAAGAAGCTCCGGGCGTATCTGAGCGAGAGCATCGAGAAGCTGCCGGTGGGCCAGGCGCTGGAGGTGCAGCAGACGCTCGGGGTCAACCGGGTGCTGCAGCGGGCGGCCATCCATGTGATGTCGTCGGAGCAGCAGACCATCGACGTGGCCAGCGTGCTCGTCGCGATGTTTCGCGAGCAGGAGTCGCAGGCGGTCTTCCTGATGAGCGAGGAGGGGGTCACCCGGATGGACCTCCTCAACTACGTCTCGCACGGCGTCGGAAAAGACGGCGCTACCGAGCTGCCGGAGAAGGCCTCCCCCGCCAGGGCTCCGCGGCCCGGCAAGGGCGCGGCGCCCCCCGGCGGCGAAGACGAGGAGGACAGCGGAGCCCCGGGGCCCGACCCCCTCGGGCAGTTCTGCAGCAACCTCAACGAGCTCGCCGCGGAGGGCAAGATCGACCCGCTCATCGGCCGCGAGCTCGAGCTGGAGCGCACCGTCCGCGTGCTCTGCCGCCGCCGCAAGAACAACCCCCTCTTCGTGGGCGAGCCGGGCGTGGGCAAGACCGCCATCGCCGAGGGGCTCGCCAAGGCCATCCAGGAGGGCAACGTCCCGGCGGTGCTCGAAGGGTCCGTCGTGTACTCGCTCGACATGGGCGCCCTGCTCGCGGGGACGAAGTTTCGAGGGCAATTCGAGGAGCGCCTCAAGGCCGTGCTCACCGCCCTCAAGGAGCAGCCCAAGGCCATCCTCTTCATCGACGAGATCCACACCATCGTCGGCGCCGGGGCCACGTCGGGCGGATCGATGGACGCGTCCAACCTGCTGAAGCCCGCGCTCGCCAACGGCACGCTGCGCTGCATCGGGTCGACGACCTACCAGGAGTACAAGGGCGCCTTCGACCGAGACCGGGCGCTCGCCCGGCGCTTCCAGAAGATCGACGTGGGGGAGCCCTCCATCGCCGACTCGATCAAGATCCTGGAGGGCCTGAAGCCCGCCTACGAGAAGCACCACGACGTGGTCTACTCGGACGAGTCGCTGAAGGCCGCGGTCGAGCTTTCGGCCAAGTACGTCAACGACCGGCTGCTGCCCGACAAGGCCATCGACGTCATCGACGAGGCCGGCGCGCAGGACCGGATGCGCCCGGAGTCCGAGCGCACCCGCTTGGTGTCGCTGAAGGACGTGGAGACCATCGTCGCCAAGATGGCGCGCATCCCCGAGAAGACCGTCTCGGGCTCGGAGAAGCAGCGCCTGGGCAAGCTCGACGAGGAGCTGAAGGCGGTGATCTTCGGGCAGGACACGGCCATCGACGCGCTCTCGTCGTCGATCAAGCTGTCGCGCTCCGGGCTGCGCTCGGGCGACAAGCCCATCGGCAACTTCCTCTTCGCGGGCCCGACGGGCGTCGGCAAGACCGAGCTCGCCAAGCAGCTCGCGAAGATCCTCGGGGTGGAGTTCTTCCGCTTCGACATGAGCGAGTACAGCGAGCGCCACACGGTGTCTCGGCTCATCGGCGCGCCGCCCGGCTATGTGGGCTTCGACCAGGGCGGCCTGCTCACCGACGCGGTCAACAAGCACCCCTACGCGGTGGTGCTGATGGACGAGATCGAGAAGGCCCACCCCGAGCTCTTCAACATCCTGCTCCAGGTGATGGACCACGCCACGCTCACCGACAACAACGGCCGCAAGGCCGACTTCCGCAACGTCGTGCTCATCATGACGACCAACGCGGGCGCCCGGGAGATGACCGAGAAGATGGTGGGCTTCGGCGCCGGGGCGAAGGGCATCGACCCCTCCAAGGCCAAGGCCGCGCTCGAGCGGATGTTCACCCCGGAGTTTCGCAACCGCCTCGACGCGGTGGTGCAGTTCGCGTCGCTCTCCGCGGAGGTCATCCTCCAGGTGGTCGACAAGGAGATCGCCGCGCTGCGCAAGGCCCTCGAGGACAAGAAGGTCACCCTGGAAGTCACCAGGGAGGCTCGGGGCTGGCTCGGCGAGCACGGCTACGACCCGGCCTTCGGGGCGCGCCCGATGGCCCGGCTGGTCGAGACCAGCGTGAAGAAGCCGCTGGCCGAGGCGCTGCTCTTCGGGGCGCTCTCCGACGGCGGCGGAGTCGCCCACGTCGAGGTGAAGGACGACGCCATCGCCCTGCGCTACGAGCCCGCCAGCTAGCGCCTCTCTCCCTCCGCTCTCCTCCGCCGTCATCCCCCCCCTCCGATGTGCCGCGCTGGTTGCCTTTCGGGCATCCCGTGCACACCATCCCCCTTGCCAGACGGCGATCGCACTCTCGCGGTTGCTCCGCTCAGGCAGACGGAGTCCCTCCCGATGATGAAGAACGTCGCACGCCCCACCAAGGTTCCCGCCGTGCAGAGTCTCGCGCAGGTCGTGAAGTTCGTCGCCCGCAACCCCTCCGAGCAGCCCTCCTGCCAGTACTGCCAGGGCGACTGCGGCGGCGGCTGCTTCTGATCTCCGCGCTACCTCCGGCGGTAACTCCTCGTCACATCCACCCCATCCGACCGTAGGCGCGCCTCGCTGGCGCTCGCTGCGACCGTCCCCTGTGGCGCCTGGTACCAGGCCGCCGGATCGGCGGTCGACGGGTCATCACGCACCTTCAGCACGGTGAACATCCCGCCCATGTCGATGTAGGAGTACGGCCCGTCGCCGCCCCGCATCGGCAGCGTGTTGGGGGGAATCTCCATCCGCATCTCCCCCATGCCGCCCATGCCGCGGTGGCCCATGGTCATGTACTCGGGCACCACCCGGCTCATGCGCCGATCGACGGTGCGAGGGTCCATCCCGACCATGTTGGGAAGGCCGTGGGCCATCTGCATCATGACGTGGTGGGTCATGTGGCAGTGCATCGCCCAGTCGCCCGACTCCTCCGGCACGAACTCGATCACCCTCGTCGCCCCGACGGGCACCAGCACCGTCGTCTCGGGCCGCTGCGCGCTCGCGGGGACATAACCCCCGTCCGTCGCCGTCACGTGAAACCACAGCCCGTGGATGTGGATCGGGTGATGGTCCATGGGACCGAGGTTGCCCAGCCGGATGCGCACCCGCTCTCCCTTGCCCACCAGCAGCGGCGCCGTCCCGGGGAAGGCCTTGCCGTTGAAGGTGAGGACGTTGAAGTCGTTCATGGCGTTGGGGTCGGGGCGGCGCGTGTCGCCGTTGACCTTCCACTCGTGCGTCATCAGCACGAAGTCGCGATCGACCCGAGGGCCGCGGGCGCGCCTCGGATGCACCACGATCATGCCCACCGCGCCGAGCGCGATCTGGGTCATCTCGTCGTAGTGCGAGTGGTACATGAACGTGCCCGGGTGACGGAGCGTGAACTCGTAGGTCCACGTCTCGCCCGGAGGAATGGGGCGCTGGGAGAGGCCGCTCACGCCGTCCATCCCGCTCGGCAGCACGATGCCGTGCCAGTGCACCGTGGTGGGCTCGGGCAGCCGGTTGGTCACGTGGATGCGCACCCGGTCGCCCTCGATCAGCTCCAGCACCGGGCCCGGAGTGAGCCCGTTGTAGCCCCACACCTCGACGGTCATGCCGGGCGCGATCTCGTGGGGGAAGGACTCCACCACCAGGTGCCCGACCTTCACCCCGTCGACCACGCGCCACGGCAGCGTCTCCCCGTTGGGAACCGTCACCCCCGGCTGCCCCGCGGGATAAGGCCTCGCGATGGATGCCCTCGCCGCCAGAGCGGGTGCGGGCGCGGGTGCGGGCGGGGCCTCGTGCCCCTCGTGGGTCTGCGCCTCGGAGCGCTGGGCGCGGGTGAGCAGGCCCACCGCCGTCGCGGTGCTCCCCACCTGAAGGAACGATCGTCGGTTCATCTCAGTGACCTCCTGCGGCCGGGCCGCTCGCGCTCATGGAGCCGGTGCTGCCGCTGCTCGTCATCGCTCCCCGTGCTCCCACCGGGCGGCCTGCGAGCAGGGCGTCGAGCGCGGCCGCCGCGGTCCAGTACTGCCGCCGCGTCTCGGTGCGCGCCAGCATCGCGTCCAGCAGCTCGCGCCTCGCCTGAAGCAGCTGAAACACCCCGAGCTGCATCGCGTTGTACTGGAGCAGCGTCTCCCTCATCACCCGCTCCCTCGCCGGCGCGATGACGGCGTCGTACTGCCTCGCTCTCGCGTGCGCCGAGCGCAGCCGGTTGCGGGCGTCGCGCAGCGCCGATCGCAGGTCCACCGCGCTCGCGTGGTAGCGCTCCATCGCCGCGTCGAACTGCGCCCCGTAGGCCGCCGTCGCCCCTCGCCGCTGGTCGAAGACCGGCAGCGTCACCCGGGCGCCGCCGCCGATCTCGTAGCTGTTGCCGTCCTGCTCGGCGTGCACGTCGACGGTCACGTCCGGCGTCCAGCCCTCCGCGCGGCTGAGCCCCACCCGCCTCGCGAGGGCCTCCAGGTTCGCTCGCTGCGCCAGAAGCTCCAGGCTCGCCGAGAGCGCCCTCGCCTCGGTGACACCTTCGAGCGCGAGGGCCTCCGGCGCCGGGGGGAGCTCGCCCGCCAGCGTCCAGGTCGTGGCGTCGCCGTGAAGCCCGAGCAGCCGGTGCAGCGCCTCGCGGCGTTCGAGGCGCTCGAGCTCCATCTCCGCGACGGTGACCCTCGCGGTCTCGTAGGCCGCCTCCTGCACCGAGCGGTCGAGCGCCGAGAGGTTGCCTGCCCCGTGCAGCGACCTCGCCGTGTCCCGGGCCGCCGCGAAGGCGTCGAGCGAGCGCTGCGCGATGAGCAGCCGCTCCTCGGAGGCCGCCGCGGCGTACCAGGCCTCGCGCACGGCGTAGCCCAGGTCGAGCGTGGTGCCAGCGACACGGGCCTGCGCCGTCGCCAGCTCGGCCCTCGCCACGCCCGCGCGCTGCGTCGCCATGATCGCCCGGGTGAGCCCGAACTCCAGCTGGAGGTCGCCCTGGATCGGCTGCGCCCGATCGGTCTGGTAGCGGATGTCGAACTCCACCGCGGGGTTGGGGAGCGTGCCCGCCTCGGCGAGCCAGCCCCGCGCGACCCCGAGCTCGCGCAGCGAGGCGCGGAGGTGACGGTTGCGCTGGAAGGCGAGCGCCACCGAGGCCTCGACCGTGAGCGGCGCGGCCAGCGCGGCGGAGGGATCGGCCTCCTCGACCTCCTCGTCCGCGAGGCGGGTCGGCACCGGAGCGCGGGAGAGCTCGTGCACCCGGCGGAGGTCGGAGGAGTACGAGGTGGTGCCGCAGCCCATGAGGGGGAGCAGCAAGAACGGCCAGGCGAGGCGGAGATCAGTGCGCATGGACGTGACCTCCCGGCGCCGCGGCGGCTCCGGCGTCGGGCGCGAGGCCCTGCCATGGGCCCGTGGGCTCGCCGGGCAGCGGGGGGTCGCTGGTGAGGGCGACCGTAGGGTCGTCGACCGGGGCCTCGCAGGCCTCCAGCGACGGGGCCGAGTGCGCCGGAAAGCGGGCGGGGACCCTGCGACCGCCGCAGCCGGAGAAGAGCGCCGCGGCGAGCGCGAGAACGATCGAAGGGAGTGGTCTCATCGGGTTCACAGGGGGGGAGACGGTCGGGGGAGTGCGGCATTACAGGTTCGCGCGGGCGGCGCGGCGATGGGGCTGTAATCCCGCCGCGTCACCAGACGTCTACCTGGGCGAGGAAGGGCTCCGGCCCCTATAGGTGAAGCGATGAAGAAGCGGCAGTGGCTGGGAGTGGTGCTGGGCGCGGCGATGATGGCCGCGCCCTCCGCGGCGAGAGCGCAGCAGGCGGACGGCGGGGTGCGAGAGGTCGAGGTGGTGGTCGATCAGGACTACCAACCCTCGCGCATCGAGGTCACCCAGGGCGAGCGGCTGAGGCTGAGGTTCCTCCGTCGGGGCTATGGAGGGTGCACCCGGGAGGTGGTGTTTCCGACGCTCAACCTGCGGCGCGAGCTGCCCACCAACCAGCCGGTGGTCATCGAGCTGCCGGCGCTCCCCCTCGGAGACACGCCCTTCCAGTGCGGCATGAACATGGTGCGAGGCGTGGTGGTCGTGCGAGCGCCCGTCGCCGCGCCGCCGCCTCCTCCTCCGGCTCCGATCCCGACCCCGACGGCCCGCCCGGCGCCTCGTCGCCCTCGCTGATCCCCACGGCCTCGGCCCCTCCGCGGTGTAAGCACAGCCGCAGCGTCGCGTCGGCGTGGATCGAACGGAGCCGATGAACCCCATGAACACCACCCACCCCCCGAACTCCCCGACCGCCGTCGACCCTGGCGCGCGGGTGCAGCTACCAGTGCGCGGGATGACCTGCGCCGCCTGCGTGGGCCGCATCGAGAAGGTGCTCTCCAGGACGCCGGGCGTCCTCGACGCGCGGGTCAACCTCGTCACCCAGTCCGCCACGGTCGACTACGACGAGCACGCGACCGACCCCGAGGCGCTCTCCGAGGCCATCCGCGACGCCGGCTACGAGGTCCCGCCGCGCTCCTCCGAGGGCGACGCGCCCGACGACGCCATGACCCGCCTCGCGGCCTCCGACGCCGCCGACGAGCGCGAGGCCCGCTCCTTCCGCCGCGACCTGGCCATCGCCGCCGCGCTCACCGTCCCCCTGCTGGTCATCGGGATGTCCCACGGCGCCATCCCCGGCACCGACGGCGCCGCCGGGCGCTACCTCCAGCTCGCCCTCGCGACCCCGGTGGTGTTCGGCCCCGGGCGGCGCTTCCTCTCTCTCGCCGCGTCGGCGATCCGTCACCGCAGCGCGGACATGAACGTCCTCATCGCCATCGGGGCCCTGGCCTCCTGGGGCTGGTCGACGGTGGTCACCCTCGCGCCGTCGGTGCTCCCTCACGGGACCCACGGTCACGTCCCGGTGTACTTCGAGGCCGCCGGGGCGATCATCTCCTTCCTGCTGCTGGGCAAGCTGCTGGAGCACCGCGCCCGACGCCGGCTCACCGACGCGGTGCGGGGCCTCGTGGCGCTGCTGCCTCCCACCGCGACCCGCCTCCGCGCCGGGGCGGAGGTGGAGGTGCCGCTCTCGTCGCTCCTCCCCGGAGACCGGGTGCGGGTGCGGCCGGGCCAGCGCATCGCGACCGACGGCGTGGTGAGGGAGGGCAACGCCGCGGTCGACGAGTCGACGCTCACCGGGGAGAGCATCCCCGTCGAGCGAGCGCCCGGCGACGCCGTCCAGGGCGGCACGCTGGTCTCCGGCGGAACGCTCCTCTACGAGGTGACCCGCCGCGGCGCGGACTCGGCCATCGCCCGCATCGTCGACGCGGTCGCCGAGGCGCAGGGCACGCGCGCCCCCATCTCCCGTCTCGCCGATCGGGTGAGCGCGGTCTTCGTCCCGACGGTGCTCGTGCTCGCGGCGCTGACCTTCGCGGCGTGGATGCTCCTGCCTCACGGCGCCGACGGCCTCGCGGTGGCGGTGCGTCACTTCGTGGCGGTGCTGGTCATCGCGTGCCCCTGCGCGCTGGGCCTCGCGACCCCGGCCGCGGTCGCGGTGGGGACGAGCCGCGCGGCGTCGCTGGGCTTCCTGGTGAAGGGCGGCGACGCCCTGGAGCGGGCCTCCACCATCGACCGGGTGCTCTTCGACAAGACCGGGACGCTCACCGAGGCGAGGGCCCGGCTGGTCACGGTGGTCGCCCTGGAGGGGCGCTCCGAGGCGGAGCTCCTGGCGATGGTGGCCGCGGCGGAGTCGGGCAGCGAGCACCCGCTGGCGCGCGCCCTGGTGGCCGGGGCGATGGAGCGGGGGGCGGTGGTGGCCGGGGCGACGGAGTTCAAGGCGACGCCCGGGGGAGGGGTTCGGGCGAGGGTGGGCGAGTCGCTGGTGCAGGTCGGCACCGGCCGCTGGCTGGAGGGCGAGGGGGTCGACGTGGCGGCGCTGGAGCCCGACGCGGCGGCGGCGGCGGCGCGAGGGGAGACGGCGTCCTTCGTGGCGATCGACGGCTCCGTCGCGGGCCTGGTGGCGCTCGCGGACACCGCCCGCCCGGAGGCGGCGCCGGCGGTGGCGGCGCTCCGGGCGATGGGCGTCGGGGTGGCGATGGTGACCGGCGACCGGCGGGCCACGGCGCGCGCGGTGGCCGCGTCGGTGGGCGTGACCGAGGTGTTCGCGGAGACGCGCCCGGAGGAGAAGGCCGCGGTGGTGGCCCGGGCGAAGGCCGAGGGAGCCCACGTCGCGATGGTGGGCGACGGGGTCAACGACGCCCCGGCGCTGGCGGTCGCCGACCTGGGCATCGCCATGATGGGCGGCGCCGACGTGGCCGCGTCGACAGCGGACGTGACGATCCTCCGGGGCGGCGTCGGGGCGGTGCCGACGGCGCTGGGGCTCGCGCGCGCCACGCTGCACACCATCCGGCAGAACCTCTTCTGGGCCTTCGTCTACAACGTCGTGGGCATCCCCCTGGCGGCGGGGGTCTTCGAGCCCCTCACCGGCTGGACGCTCTCCCCGGTCTTCGCGAGCGCGGCGATGTCCATGTCGAGCGTGTCGGTGCTGCTCAACTCGCTCCGGCTGCGGGGCTGGAGCCCGCCGCGGGCCTGAGCCCACGGACGCCCGTTCGGTATGGAACCTCCCCCCCGCCTATGCCTATCCTCCCGCGGCGAAATGGCTACAACCCGCTGGATCATCGTGGCCGCGCTCGCTTCGACGCCCTGCCTCGTCGGATGCGGCGCGGTGTTTCCCCGCTACACCACCGCGACGCGCGCCGTCCCTGCGGACATGATCCAGCAGCGCTCGGTGACGCCCCCGCCCGATGACGTGCGCACGGTGTCGGTGCTCTCCGCGGAGCTTCCGCCGAGCCGCACCGACGGCCAGCCCTGGGACAGCGACGGCGAGCCCGACCTCTACGCCGTCATCCTCCGCGACGGCGCGGAGGTGTACCGCACGCCGGTGGTGCAGAACTCCACCCACCCCGAGTGGCGCGCCGCGGAGATCACCCTGCGGGTGCGCCCGGACAGCGTGCTGCGCTTCGAGCTCTGGGACGAGGACGGCATGGTCGACCAGCCGGTGGGCGCCGAGGAGGTCACCGGCGTGCCCTCGTCGGCGCTCGACGGAGGCAATTGGATCATCCGATTCCAGCGCAACGCCTTCCTTCGGCTGTCGGCCCGCCCCCCGGAGGCCCGCTACGGGATGGGCGTCACCTTCGAGGTGCACGAGGACTACCTCCGCGTCCTGGCCGCCGAGCCCGGTGCGCCCGGCGCCGCCGCGGGGCTGCGGGAGGGCGATCGCATCGTGGCCCTCGACGGCCGCCGGGTGCAGGACCTGGGGGAGATCCAGTCGCGCCAGGCGATGGACCGGGCGAGCGTTCGCCCGGTGGTGCTCAGCGTCGAGCGCGATGGATCGTCGCCTTCGACGATCACCGTATCGCCCGGCGCGGTCTACTCCGCCCGCTAGAAGCATCGTAGTGGCGGTGGTGTTCCCGTGACGCGATCGAAGAGACCGATGACGAGGTGTTCAGTGGACCGTTCGATGTGGACGCGATCGGCGCTCGGCGCGTTCGCCCTTTGCTTCACCCTCGCGCCCTCCGCGGCGCAGGCGCAGACCGTGGGGACCGACACCTCCGTCGACGCCCAGACCTGGTGGCCCGCCGCGGGGCCCACGGACCACCTCGCGCTGCGCAGCGCGATGGTCTCCCCCTCCGGCGCCGTGGGCTTCGGGCTGCTGGCCCACGCGATGCGCCAGCCCCTCACGCTTACACCCGTCAGTAATCCGACGGACCGCCGCGCCGCGGTCGACTACGCCATCACCACGGACTTCCTCTGGTCCGTCGGCGTCCTCCGTCGCTTCCAGATCTCCGCGGCGATTCCCGTGGTGCTGGCGCAGTCCGGCGACGGCTCTCGCGCGGTCAACCCCTCCGGCGGGGCGGCGCTCGGCGACACGGCCCTGCGCGACCTGCGCTTCGAGGTCTCCTGGGCCATCGTGCAGCGGGAGCGCACCGCCGACGCCCGGGGCTTCGGGCTCCGGCTCGACCTCGGCGCGGCCATCCCCTTCGGCGACGACAAGGGCTTCAACGGCAGCGGCGGCCCGACCTTCGCCCCGATGGCCGTCATCGACTACCGCGCCCGGCTGCTGTCCGTGACCGCCAACGTCGGCGCCCGGCTGCGCTCCACCTCCGCCATCGCCGACCTCGCGGTGGGCAGCGTCGGGGTGGTCGGCGTCGGCCTCGCGGTGCGCCCGGTGGCGCGCCTCGGGCTCAGCGCGGAGTACCTCACCACGGTGCCGCTGGTGACCCGCGACGGGTACAGCACCACCTTCACCCAGGAACTCTTCGCCGGGCTGCGCTACGCCACCGACGAGGCCGGGGACATCGAGCTCATCGCGGGCGGCGCCGCGCCGTTGACCAACGCGCCGCTGGTCCCGGCCTGGCGCGCGGTGCTGGGGGTCTCGTATGCGCCGAGGGGCAACGACACCGACCGCGACGGCATCGTCGACGCGGACGACCGCTGCCGCACGCAGGCGGAGGACCGTGACGACTTCGAGGACGACGACGGCTGCCCCGACCCGGACAACGACCAGGACGGGGTGCTCGACGGGAGCGACCGCTGCCGCGACGAGCCCGAGGACGTGGACAACCACGAGGACGCCGACGGCTGCCCCGACCCGGACAACGACGGCGACGAGGTGCCCGACGTCGACGACCAGTGCGTCGACGTGGCGGCGGGCGACCACCCCGACGCCGAGCGCGCGGGGTGCCCCGTCCCCGACACGGACAACGACGGCGTGCTCGACCCGGACGACCGCTGCGTGGACGTGGCGCGCGGCGAGCGGCCCGACCCCGACCGGGCGGGCTGCCCGCTGCCCGACGCCGACCGCGACGGCGTGGCCGACGCCGCCGACCTCTGCCCCGACGTCCCCTCCGGGGCGGTGGCCGATCGCTTCCGCGCCGGGTGCCCCGACACGGACCCCGACCGCGACGGCGTGACGGGTGCGGCGGACCGATGCGCCGACCAGCCGGAGACCATCAACGGCGTCGAGGACGCCGACGGCTGCCCCGACGCCGGCCCCGAGCGCGTGACCTGGGACCCCACCGGCGAGACCCTCCGCTTCGCCGTCCGGGTGGCCGTGGCGCCTCGCGCGCAGACCGTCTCTCCCGCCGTCCGCGCGCTGCTCCAGCAGGCCGCCCAGCGCATCCGCGCCCGCGGCGGTGAGGTCGCCCGGGTGCTCGTCGACGTGACGCCGGGCGTCGGTCCGGCCGCGCAGATCGAGGCCGTGCGCCAGGCGCAGGTGATCGCCGACGTGCTCATCGGCGAGCGCGTCCCGCAGCGGCTGGTGCTGCCCCGGGTGGCGCCTCGCGCGGCCCCCCGCCCCGGGGCGCCGCGGGTCGTCGTCCCGGCGCTCCTCCCGGGGAGCGTCACGATCCACATCGAGGCCCGCGCCCCCGTCGCGCGCTGATCCATCGCCCGCGCGCGGTGGCCAAGGGCTGCGCGCTGTGCGTATCCTCGCGACCGCCCACCAGCACCCCCCATGCAGAACCTCTCCCGCTCGTTGAAGGTCGGCGCGCTGCTGGTGGCCGCGGTCATCGCCTCCTTTGTCCTCTGGCGCACCCTCTTCAAGGGGCAGGGCACCGGCGACGGCTACCAGCTCTACGCGATGTTCGACGACGCGGCGGGCCTCGTGCCCCGATCGCGGGTGGTCACCGCCGGCATCGCCATCGGCGAGATCCAGCGCATCCAGCTCGAGAACGGCCGCGCCCGGGTGACCATCCGGGTGCAGGGAGACATCCCGGTGTACCGCAACGCCACCATCGCGCGGCGGGCGGTGTCGATCCTCGGGGAGTTCGTGCTGGTGGTGGCGCCGGGCAACGCGACCACGCCCAGGCTGCGCTCCGGCGACCGGATCAACACGGTCTTCGAGGGCACCAACACCGACGATATTCTGAACAACGTCGCGGCCATCACCCGCGACGTCGGCCGGGTGACCGAGCGGCTCGCCGCGTCCATCGGTACCGAGACCGGCCAGCGGGAGATCGCGGAGACCATCCGCAACGTGAGCGAGCTCACCGCGGCGATCAACCGCACGGTGCAGCAGAACGCCGACGTGGTGACGCACACCCTGGCCTCGGTCGACCGCATCACCACGCAGGGCGGCCCGGAGATCCAGGCGATGCTGTCCAACCTCCGGGTGTCGACCGACCGCCTCGCTCAGATTCTCGGCCGCGACCAGCCGCAGGACCAGAACACCGTCACCGAGACCCAGGAGGCCATCCGCAACATCGCCTCCGCCTCTCGCGAGCTGCGGCAGACCCTGGAGCACCTCAACTCCACCACCGGCGCCGTCGACCGGGGCGAGGGGAGCCTCGGCCGCCTCGTGCGCGACGAGACCCTCATCGACGAGGTGCAGGGCACGGTGCAGTCGATCAACGACTTCGTGGGCCCCATCTCGCGGCTGCAGACCATCGTGGGCCTGCGCAGCGAGTACAGCTTCATCTCCAACACCCTGCGCAGCACCGTCGAGGTGCGGCTCCAGCCGCGCGAGGACAAGTACTACCTGCTGGAGTTCATCGACGACCCGCGAGGCTTCACCCGCAACATCAGCACGGTCACCGACACCACCGACCCGACGATGACCGCGCACGTCCGCAGCAGCCAGCGGGTCACCACCGACGCCTTCCGCTTCAGCCTGATGTTCGCCCGGCGCCTCGGGCCCGCGACCTTCCGCTTCGGCATCAAGGAGTCGAGCGGAGGGCTCGGGCTCGACCTGCACCTCCTCGACAACGCCCTCGAGGTGCGCACCGACGTCTTCGCCTTCGGGGAGAACACCTACCCCAGGCTCCGCATCGCCGCGGCGATCAACGTGCTGCAGCGCGCCTGGCTCATCGGCGGCGTGGACGACGTCTTCAACGGCGACCGCTTCGACTACTTCCTCGGCGCGCAGCTCCGCTTCAACGACGAGGACCTCAAGTCGATCCTCCCCTTCGCGGGCGGGCTCGCCGGCGGCGGGCGCTGAGCCCCCTTTACCGGGCCTGGTCTTCGCGACGACGGCGGCGCAGCAGCGCGAGCGCCCCGAGGCCCAGCGCCCACCAGCGAGCGCCCGCAGGGGTCGACCCCGCCGCGCGGCAGCCGCAGCCCTCCGCGGGCTGCTCGTAGAGCACCTCGCCCCCGTCGACCGCGCCCGCGTCGTCGCTCACCGCCGCGTCGTCGGCCGCGCCGCCGGAGTCTCGCGCCGTCCCGCTGTCGACCCTCACGGTGCCCGAGTCGCGGGTCGAGAGCGGGTCGTAGGCCTCGCCGACCAGCCGGAGCATCACCGTCGGAACCGACGGCGACGAGGTGGCGATGAGGAAGTCGGACTCGTAGGGGCCCTCGCGCGTGGGCGTGAAGCGCACCGAGAGCGGACGGGTGGCGCCGCCGTTGACGCAGAGCGGGTCGGTGGCGACCTCGAAGGCGGGCTCGGTCGGGGCGGTGGGGGTGAAGAGCACCGTGGCCCGACCGGGGTTGCTCAGGGTGATCACCTCGCGGCCCTGGCGACCGAGCTGGATGCGACCGAGGTCGACCCGGTACTCGGGCATGGTCGCGGCGCCCGGGAGCGTCAGCCGCACGCTCCGGTCGACGGACATCTGCTGCTCCATGGTGCTCGCGAAGGGGATCGCCTCGGAGAACTCCGAGGTGGTCGGCCGACAGAAGCCGAGGGCGCAGAGGTTGTAGACGGCCTCGACGCGGAGGCGGATGGAGCCGACGTAGCGGAGCGTGCCGTTCCACCGGGCGGGGAGGTTCATGTCCCCGTTGGCGGTGGTGGCGACGTCGGCCTCGGGCATCGTCGCGGTGATGGCGCTCATCGCCTGCGGGAAGGAGATCTCGCGGGTGCGCACCGTGGTGGTGAGCTCGTAGCTCCCTCGCAGCCGGTAGTGCACGTTGCCCACCACCGGGGCCATGAAGTCCCCCTCGCGCAGAAGGCGCTCGCTCGCCGTCACGCGCACCGCCGTCTCGTCGCCGGTCCACGCCCACGGGGTGTACATCGAGGTGCCGCGCTCGCTGCGGTCGGCCATGCCCACCCAGGACTCGAGCGGGACCGGCAGCGAGATGCCGAAGAGCCGCACCGTCGCCTGGATGCGCAGCCCGTACTGCACCGTGAGCCGACCGCCGTTGGGGGTGCCGATCGCCGTCACGCGCATGATGGGCGGCCAGCGGGTGCGCAGCTCGCCCGGCATCGACCAGTCGTAGTCCCCCTGGAGCAGCAGGTTGTAGTCCAGGCCGATGGTGCTGGGGTTGCCGAAGGAGCCGCGGAAGCCCGGGCCGAAGTCCACCTCGCCGCGGTTCTGGAAGAGCACCGGCGTCGCCGCGGCCCGCACCGCGCACACCGGGTCGTCGGCCAGGGCCGTGACAGGATATGACAAGAGTCCGGCGCCGAAGGAGGCCAGACACACCACGGCCCGAGTCGATGGGAAGCGCGCGCTCATCGTGGGAGACTCTATCACGATGGCCCTCGCTGACGGCCCTCGCGCACGACCGTGACTGACGCCGATCTGTTCGCCGCCCCGCCGCCCGAAGCCCCCTGGACGCTGCCCTTCGCGCAGTGCCCCTTCGCGCTGCTCGACTGCGAGATGACCGGGCTCGACCCCGAGCGGGACGCACTCTTGGAGGTCGCCGTCGCCCGGGTCGTGGGGGGCGCGGTGGTCGAGCTCTACTCCACCCTGGTGCACACCGAGGCCCCCATCGCCTCGGCCGCGGCTGCCCTCCACGGCATCGACGCCGCCGCGCTCTCCGGGGCTCCTTCCTTCGCCGAGGTGGCGCCCCGGCTCGCGGCGATGCTCGACGGCGCGGTGCCGGTGATGCACGGGGTCGAGCTCGACGTGCGCTTCCTCGACCGGGCCTTCACCGCCGCCGGATCGCCCCGCCGCGTGGGCCCGGCGCTCGACACCCTGCGCCTCGCCCGCCGCGCGCTTCACGCCCGGCAGTACAACCTCACCTCGCTCTGCACCTCGCTGGGCTTCGCCCCGGTGCGGTGGCATCGCGCGGCCGAGGACGTGCGAGCCCTGCACCCGCTCTTCAACCGCCTCTGCGCGGCGCTCGATCCGGTCGACGCCATGGACCTCTGGCAGGTGCGCGCCGCCGACGGGAGGGTGCAGGTGCGCTCCGGCATCGAGCGGGCGCTGGCCGCGGCGGCGGGCTCGCCGAGGCCCATCCGGCTGATCGTGCGCACGCCGGGGCACGCGGAGCGGGAGCTGCGGGCGAGGGTGCTCTGGTTTCGATCGCCTCACGTGGGGCTCGCGCCGGCGGGGCAGGGGGTGGTCCCGGCGATCCTCCGGGCCGACCGGGTGCTCCGCGTGCCCGGCTGAGCCGCTGGGAGAGCGTCCCCGACCGCTCGCCCGTCGCAGGGTGCCCGACGGGGGCCCGGCGGGTATGGTCGGTCCCGTACCTTCGATGAGAGAGCCGACCCTCGACCTCGTGGCGCTGATTCGCGACACCCTCCGCGAGGCGATGCGCTCGTGGCGGCTGCCCGCGACGCTGGTGCTGGGCATCGGCTTCGGGGTGCTGGAGGCCGAGGCCACGCAGCGCGACGTCGCCCTGCTCTTCGGGCCCTTCGCGGCGCTCTACACCCTGCTCCTCGGTCCGCTCCCGTGGCGCGCGCTGCTGCCGCTGGAGGAGGACGGGCGCCGAGGGGAGAAGCTCGTCCGCGCCCTCTTCGCCCTCGCCGTCGCCACCGCGCTCTTCTCGGGGCTGGTCACCCTCTACCGGGGCTTCGCGGGGGCGGTGCACATCTACCGGGTCTACGCGATGGGGCAGCCGAGGGAGGTGCTGGTGGCCTGGCTGCTCTTCCTCATCGGGGGCTGGGGCCTCGCTCGGGACATCCAGCTCGAGCAGCGCCTCGACCGCACCCTGGGGTCGCACCAGCGCCTCGCCGCGCAGCTCGCCGCCGCGCAGCTCGACGCCCTGCGCGCCGACCTGGACCCGCACTTCCTCTTCAACGCGCTCAACGCCATCGCGAGCCAGTGCGCGAGCGACCCGGTCGCCGCGGAGGACAACATCGTGCGCCTCTCGACGCTGCTGCGCGCGGTGCTCGACACCCGGCAGCTCGCCCTGCACCCGCTCGACGACGAGCTCGCGCTGGCGAGGGACTACACCGGGCTGCTCCAGGCGCGGTACCCCTCGATGCGGGTGTCCATCGAGCGCGACGACGACCTCGCGTCGGTGGACGTCCCGCCGCTGGTGCTGCAGCCGCTGCTGGAGAACGCCGTGCGCCACGGGCGGGTGAGCGACGGGACCATCACGGTGACGGCGCGCTCTCGGGACGACGACCTGGTGCTCACGGTGCGCAGCCCCGGGGCCTTCGACGGCCCGCGGGCGGGCGGCCTGGGCCTCGACCTGGTGACCCGGCGCGTGGCGCTGGCGTGGGGCGATCGGGGCAATTTCTCCATCGTCGCCGAGGCGGCGATGACGGTGGCGACGGTGACCGCGCGCGGGGTGCTGCGCGTCGGTGGGAGGTAACGGACCAATGACGGCACGCGCGGTGATCATCGACGACGAGCTGCCCGCGAGGCAGCGCCTGGGGCGGCTCATCCGGGAGGGCCTCGGCGAGCGGGTGACGGTGGTGGGCGAGGCGAGCGACGGCGAGGCGGGGCTCGCGCTCATCGAGCAGGAGGGCCCCGACCTGGCCTTCGTCGACGTGCAGATGCCCGGCATGGACGGCATCGCGATGGTGGCGCACATCCTCGCCCCGGCGCCCTACGTGATCTTCACGACGGCGCATGACCGGTACGCCCTCAACGCCTTCGACGCGGGCGCCATCGACTACCTGCTCAAGCCCTTCGACGCCGCCCGGCTGGCCCGCGCGGTGGCCCGCGCCGAGTCGCTCGGGATGCGAGCCCGCGCCGAGGAGGTGCTGGCTCCGCTGCGCTCGCCGGTGAGCGCGGCGCGCCCGCTGGCCGACCGGCTGCCGGTGAGCGTCTCGGGCCGCACGCTGCTGGTGCCGGTGGCGGAGATCTCGCACTGCGTGGTCGAGCACGAGCTGGTGACGGTGCACACGCTCAAGGGCAGCCACACGACGGACTACACCCTCGCGGCGCTGGAGGCGCGGCTCGACACGACGCGCTTCTTCCGAGCGCACCGGGCGCTGCTGGTGAACCTCGACCACGTCGCGGTCATCGACGACATGGCTGGGGGAAGGGCGGTGCTGGTCACGCACGCCGGAGAGCGGCTGGTGGTGTCGCGGCAGTCGTCGCGGAGGCTGAGGCAGCTCCTGCAGGTCTGACGCGGAGGGCGGAGAGGGAAAGGTACTAGGCGCGCGTCGAGTCGTTGGCGGAGGGCGCCAGGGTGAGGCCCTCGGCGGAGAGGCGGGCGAGCACCGCGGCCTCGGCGCGAAGCCAGTCGGCGAAGGGGCTGCCGTTGCGGAGCCCGCGGGCCAGCGCGAGCGCGTGGGCCTCGGCGCGCACGATCGACTCGAACTCCGCTCGGTCGATGGTGCGCAGCGGAGCGGCGACCGGGGCGGCGACCGGAGCGGCGACCGGAGCGGCGACGGGCTGCGGGGCCTTCTTCGAGGGCTTCTCGGCGGTCGCGGGAGCGGCCTTCTTCGAGGGCTTCTCGGCGGTCGCGGGAGCGGCCTTCTTCGTGGGCTTCTTGGCGGTCGCGGGGGCGGTCTTCTTGCTCATCGGTGGACCCTGATTTCTCTCTTGCGCGCGGGGCGCCGCACCCTTCGCTGGAGGGGTGAAGTCTTCGCCCGCGCCCGGAGGAGGGAGGTAGAACCACGAGGGCGCGATCCCGTCAAAGGTCGAAGCGCGGCGGATGCGACGCCCCGTTGCGATCCCCGCCGCCTCGCTGCGACCATCGGAGACCACCGATGCCCTCCCTCGTCGCCTCTGCGCCTCGCGCCCTCTTCGCCCTGCTGGCCCTCTCGGCCTGCCACTCGCAGACCCAGCCCACCGACGCTGCCGCCCAGGCCGTCGACGTGCCGGCGGCCCCGGTCGATGTCTCCCCCGATGTCCCGGTCGATGCCCCGGTCGACGCCCCGGTCGACGTGCCCCCCGCGAGCTGCGGAGCGTCGAGCCCCGCGGCGGTGGCGGCCTGCGTCCGTGAGGCCGACCTCATGCGCGACCTCACGCGGATCGCCGCGCCGAGGCCTCCCTCGAGCGCCCACCACGACGCGGTGCGCGACCTCTGCGCCGAGCGCTTCGCCGCGCTGGGCTACACCGTGGAGCGCTTCGACTACGGGTCGGGGGTGAACGTGCTCGGGGTGAAGACCGGCGCCGACGCGTCGGCCCCGCGCGTGATCGTCTCGGCCCACTACGACCACGTCTCCTCGTGCCCCGGGGCGGACGACAACGGCAGCGGCGTGGCGGGGGTGCTCGAGGCCGCGCGGCTGCTCTCGACGGGCCGCTACCAGCGCACGCTGGTCGTCGCGTGCTGGGACGAGGAGGAGCGCGGGCTCGTCGGCTCGCAGGCCTACGCGCGCAGGGCGCAGGCCGCGGGCGAGGCCGTCGCCGTGGCCTACGTCTTCGAGATGATCGGGTACCGCTCGACGGAGCCCGACAGCCAGCGGCTGCCGACGGGCCTCAACCTGGTCTTCCCCCGGCAGTCGGCGCAGATCCGAGAGAACGACAACCGCGGGGACTTCATCACCCTCATCGCCGACGAGGGCGCCCGCGCTCCGGTCGCGGCGATGGAGCGCGCGGCCGCGGCCCTGTCGCTGCCCTCGATCTCGCTCTCGCTCTCGGCGGCGCAGACCCGATCGCCCCTCTACGGCGACCTCCAGCGCTCGGACCACGCGCCCTTCTGGGCCGCCGGGTATCCCGCGATCCAGATCACGGACACCGCGGAGTTTCGCAACCCCCGCTACCACTGCCGCGGCGGTCAGGACACCGTCGACTCCATCGTTCCGGGCTTCATGCGGGCGGTGGTGCAGGCCACGGTCGCGTCCGCCGCGGAGACGCTCGGGCTACTGCCGTGACCGGCTGAGCGCCGCCCTCGCCGCGCCCCGCAGCCCGAGGGCCTCGTCGGTCACCACCCAGACCGGCACCGCCTCCGCGACCGGGCGCATCCGCCCCTTGTCGACGAAGGCCTCGAGGAAGCCTCCCCCCGCCAGCCTCGGCAGCACCTTCGCGGCGATGCCGCCCGCCAGGAACACCCCGCCGTACGCCATCACCTGGATCGCCACGTCGCCCGCCTCCGCACCGTAGGCCGCCAGGAAGAGGTCGAGCGTCGCGCCGCAGAGCGGGTCGCTCCCGTCCACCGCGTGCTGTCCGATGACGGCCCCCGGGTCGTCGCGCTCCATCCTCGCGCGCACCTCGGGCGACTCCGGCAGCCCCTCCACGTCGCGCAGGAAGCGATAGATGTCCCGCAGCCCGAGGCCCGACACCACGCGCTCGACGGAGACCCTCCCCCCGAGCGCACGGCGCATCCACCCGAGCAGGCGGTCGTCGCGCTCGTCTCGGGGTGAGAAGCCCTTGTGCCCCCCTTCGCCGGGCAGCACCTGCGGACCGTCGGCGGTCATCACCACCATCGCCTCGCCAAGGCCCGTCCCGGCGCCGAGGACCACGCGCGGCGCGGCCTCGTCGAAGCGCCCCCGCTGGAGCGGAACCCTCGTGGCGTCGGTGAGCGCCAGCGTCCCCCAGGCGGCCGCGGCGAAGTCGTTGAGCAGCCGCACCGAGCGCAGCCCCGTGGCCGCCGCCAGGGCGTCGCCGTCGAGGCTCCACGGGAGGTTGGTGGTCTGGCACCGGTTGCCGGCGACCGGACCGGCGACCGCCAGCGAGGCCTCGCTCACCGGCGCGGCGCTGCGGGAGAGCCAGTCGCGGACGAGGGCGTCGAGGTCGGGCGCCGAGGCGCTGGCGTAGCGGCGCTCGTCGGAGAGGGAGATCGCGCCGTCAGGGGCGATCGAGGCGAGCGCGAGGCGGGTGGAGGTTCCTCCGATGTCGCCGACGAGGAGGCGCATGGGCGGTCAGAAGGGCGCCATGCCCGAAGGCGCCGCGGGGATCGACTCCAGGTCGGTGGCCTTCGCGGAGCGGGCGAGGGGGTGGCCCTCGCGCACCAGCACCAGCCAGATGCCCAGCACCGAGAGCACCTCCGGCGAGAGCGATCGGTAGGGCTCCGCAAGGGAGTCTCGCAGCTTCGCCACGCGCTCGGTCGAGATGCGCCGCGTCGCCGAGACATGCACCGGGGTGAACCCGTACTGCTGCGCCACGTCGAGGTACCCCTGGGCGCGCACCCGGTTGGGCTCGCCGATGTGCGTGGTGAGCGAGCGGTAGAGCCGCTCCGGGAAGAGCAGGAAGTCCAGCTCGTGGTCCCACTCGAAGCCGTGGCTCCGAAGGTCGATCTTGTGGATGAGCACCGCGTCGTCGGTGGTCAGCTCGCGCAGCTCGCGGTGCAGCGCCTCGAGGTCGCGCACGTGCTCGAGCACCGCCCGGGAGATCACCAGGTCGTAGCGCCTCCCGGTGGCCTTCAGCGAGCTGGCGCTGTGGTGCACCCGGCCTCCGGCGAGCAGCTCGTCGACCCTCGAAGGGTCTTCGCCCGCGCGCTTGAGAAGATCCTCGTAGAGCGCCCGCAGCCGCGATGGATCGCGGGTCTGCAGGTCGAAGGCGTCGTAGCCGTCGACGCTGAGGGCGCCGCGGCCCCGGGCCAGCATGGCCACCGCGCGGGTGTTGCCGGGCCCGAGCTCGAGCACCGTGCGACCGCCGAAGAGCGCGGCCTCGTGGCCGTCGCCCTCGCACACGCCCGAGTGCGCCGCGATGCGCTCGTAGTCCTCCACGACCCCTTCGAAGTAGTCGAGGGCGGCCTCCCCCTCCGCGTCGGCGCCGCGCCCGGTCACGTTGCCCAGGCGCATGAGCCCGTTGGCCAGCGCGGGCGCGTGTCGGAAGGCGAGGTTTCGTCCGAGGAGATAGCCCGTTACCGCGCCCATCCACAGCAGCTTTGTCGGTCGGATTCCGGTCACGCGGCCCGTATAACCCAATCCCCCTCCACTCGCGATAGAACCAGCGACCTCCCCACCATGCCCCCCTCCGACTGGTTTTCCCCTCTGCTGCGCCCCGAGCTCGCCGGGCTCACGGCCTACGCCCCGGCGCCGATTCCCTCGGGCTCGGTGCGCCTCGACGCCAACGAGTCCCCCTGGGCGCTGCCCCCGGAGGCCCGCGCCTCCCTCTCTGCCGCGCTCGCCCGGGTCGAGCTGCACCGCTACCCCGACGTGCGCGCCACGGCGCTGCGCGAGGCCATCGCGTCGGCGGAGGGGGTCCACCCCGACTCGCTGGTGCTCGGCTGCGGCTCCGACGAGGTCATCGGCCTGCTGCTCAACGCCCTCGCCGCCCCGCGCCCGGGCGCCGAGCACGCCGCGGTGCTCTTCCCCACGCCGACCTTCGTCATGTACCGCCAGACGGCCCTCTCGCTCGGGATGCGCCCCCACGGGGTCGCGCTCGACGAGGCCTTCGACCTCGCGCTCGACCCGCTGCGCGAGCAGCTCCGCCTCCACCGCCCCAACGTCGTCTTCCTCGCCTCGCCCAACAACCCCACCGGGACCCTCTTCTCCCGCGACCGCCTGGAGTCGGTCCTCTCGGAGACCGGCGACACCCTCGTGGTGCTCGACGAGGCCTACGCGGCCTTCTCGGGCGTCCGCTACGGCGACCTCTGCGAGCGCTTCCCCCACGCCGCGCGGCTGCAGACCCTCTCCAAGGTCGGCCTCGCGGCGCTGCGCGTGGGCTGGGCCATCCTCCCGACGGCTCTCGCCGCGGCGGTGGAGAAGGTGCGCCAGCCCTACAACCTCAACGCCCTCTCCCAGGCGGCCGCGGTGCACTGCCTCACCGAGCTGCGCGCCGAGGTCGACGCCGCGGTGCAGCGCGTGGTGGCCGAGCGCGTCAGGGTCGAGGCCCTGCTGCTCGCCATGGACGGGCTGGAGGTGACGCCCTCCGCCGCCAACTTCTGGTGGATCGCGGTGCCCGACTCCGCGGCCAGGGTGTCCGCCGCGATGCGCGACCGGGGCGTGGTGGTGCGCTCGTTTCACGCCCACGGAGGGGCGCTCACCAGGCGCCTCCGCATCACCGTCGGAACCCCTTCAGAGAACGACCGGATGCTGGAGGCCCTGCGGGCGTCGCTCTGAGCGGGAGGGGCGTAGCGCTGCCTTGACGTGGCGCGCCGGATGGCTTGTGCTCCCGGCCTGATGGTGCACCCGAACGACGCGTCGAAGACCGATGACCTGATCGGTCCGACGGCCTTCGGGAAGTACACCATCTTCGCGCGCCTGGGCTCCGGCGGCATGGCCGACGCGCTGCTGGCGATGCTCCACGGCGACCTCGGATTCCAGAAGCTGGTGGTGCTCAAGCGCATGCACTCGTCGCTGGGGCGCGACTCGCATTTCGTGCGGATGTTCCTCGACGAGGCGAGGCTCGCGGCGCGGCTGAGCCACCCCAACGTGGTGGCCACGAGCGAGGTCGGCGAGACCGACGGTCAGTACTTCATCGCGATGGAGTACCTGGAGGGACTCTCCCTCGACCGCATCGTGCGGAAGTACATCAAGCTCGGCGGGGGCATCCCCCTGGGCTTCCTCTTCCGGGTGCTCTGCGACTCGCTGGAGGGCCTCCACTACGCCCACGAGCTGCGGGATTTCGGCGGCCAGCCGCTCGGGGTGGTGCACCGCGACGTGACCCCGTCGAACCTCTTCGTGACCTCCGACGGCATGGCCAAGGTGCTGGACTTCGGCATCGCCAAGGCCGCCACGCAGGACGAGGCGACGCGCACCGGCATGCTCAAGGGCAAGCTGGCGTACATGTCCCCGGAGCAGTTCTACAGCGACCCGGTCGACCGCCGCGCGGACCTCTGGTCGATGGGCGTGCTGCTCTGGGAGATGGTCACCGGCCGCAGGCTCTTCAAGGGCTCCAACGACGCGGTCACCTACCAGAACATCGTCAGCATGACGATCCCGTCGGTCGGCGAGTACCGGCCCGACGCGCCGGCGACCATCGACGAGGTCATCCACTACGCGCTGCAGCGCGACCGCGACCAGCGCTACCAGGACGCCGAGTCGATGCGCCGAGACATGGAGCGCATCCTCCACGCGTCCTTCGGTGGCTTCTCCCGTGCCGACGTCGCCAGCCTGCTGCGGGTGACCTTCGGCGAGGTGCTGGAGGAGAACCGCGAGACCATCCGGGCCTTCGCGAGCCCGGCGCCTCCCCGCTCCAACGCGGTCTACGGGATGTCCTCCGCCGGGGAGATCCGCGCCGGGGCGGGGATGACCTTCCCCCCGACCGCGTCGCAGGTCGACCCTCGCGCCCTCGGCATTGCGCCCTCTCCGGGCGCCGCGACGCCGCAGCCCCAGCGGGCCCGTCCGCCCGCCAGGACCCTGCTCGATCCGCCGGACCCGGTCTCCGACGCGGTCACCCTGCTGGAGCCCCCTCCGGCGCGACCGCCCGCCGACAACAACGACACGCAGACCGACGTCGGCCCGATGAGCGACCCTTTCGCGTCGATTCCTCCCGACCCGATACCCGCCGCCGCGCCGCTGCCCAGGCAGCACCCGACGCCGCTCCTCGGCACCCCGCGGATGCCCGACCCCAACGCGCCCCTTCCCCCGCCGACGGTGAACATCCCTCCCACCATGGCCGTGCCCCCTTCGGCGCTCCCCTCGCAGCCGCCGATGATGGCCCCGCCGATGCCCCGCGTCTCGGGCCTCGCTCCCGCCGACGAGCGCTACTCCGCCGCGCAGCGCCCCACGGTGATGCTCCCGCCGAAGCAGGGCAGGGTCGAGACGGTGCTCGGGTGGCTCCTGCTGCTGGTGGTGGTGGCCGTCCTCAGCGCCGCGATCTACAGCCGCTGGGACTGGATCCGCTCGGCCGGGGGCGCCCTCCTCCGCAACGAGCCCGCCCCGGCGATCTACGTCGGCACCTTCCGGCTGCGCATCACCAGCGACCCCAACCACGCCAGGGTCTTCGAGAACGACCAGGAGATCGGCGCCACGCCCTTCGAGCTGGTGATCCACCGGGCCCAGGTGGTGCGCCAGTCGAGGCAGTTCGTGCTGCGCGCTCCGGGGCACCAGTCCGTCGCGGTGGTGCAGTCCAACACGCTCCAGGCCGAGACCGCGGTGCACGTGCCGATGCCCGCCCTCGCTCCCGCGCCCGCGCCCGCTCCCGCCCGTCGCTGACCCGCCTGGAGGGTCTCCCAACACCCCCACTTGCGCGGGCCGCGTGCGTCGTGCGATTCGCCCGCTCAACCCCTATGAGCACCGCCAAGACCATCGTCAGCACCGAGGCCGCCCCGAAGGCCATCGGCCCGTACTCCCAGGCCGTCGTGGCCAACGGCTTCGTCTTCTGCTCGGGGCAGATCCCCCTCGACCCGGCCACCGGACAGCTCGTCGGCGACACCATCGAGGCGCAGACCGAGCGCGTGCTCCAGAACCTCGACGCCGTCCTTCGCGCCGCGGGCACAGACCTCGCCCACGCCGTGCGCACCACCATCTTCCTCCAGGACCTCTCGGACTTCGCCGCCGTCAACGCGGTCTACGCGCTGCATTTCCCGAGCGATCCTCCCGCCCGCGCGACGGTGCAGGTCTCCCGCCTGCCGCGCGACGTGAAGGTCGAGATCGACCTCATCGCGGTGCTGCCTTGAGCTCGCTCACCCAGCGGCTCGCCTTCGCGGGAGAGCCCTCGTACGTGTCGTCGCCGACCGCGACGTCGGTGCAGTTCCTGGTGCACACGAGGCTGCTGCCCTCCGGGTCGCTGGCGTGCACCCGGGTGCTGCTCGACCCGTGGGCCATCCACGACGTGGAGTTCGACGAGAGTTCTCGCACCAAGATCCGCGCGGAGTTCGAGCGCGTGCTGCGGGAGCTCAAGGTGCGCATGGTCCCGGTGTCGCAGGACTACGTCGCCGCGCGCATCCACGAGGCGATGGCGGCCCACGTGCTCGCGGGCAAGACCCTCACGCCCACGGCGCAGCGGGCGCTGGGGATGATCCCGAAGCCCGCCGGGCCGGTGGCGCACCCGGCGAAGGTGCTCTCCCCGGTGGCCGACGCCGCCGAGCGGGTCGAGCGCTCGCTGGCGCTGCACACCGAGCCCGAGGTGAACCCGCTGCTCCCGAGCAAGGCGGAGATCGACGCCGTCGGCGACTACGTGGCGAAGCGCACCGCCGCGGGGGCCGAGCCCGAGGTGACCATCGGCTTCGTCGACCCGACGATCAGGGCGCTGCGAGAGGGCATCGACGTGGCGTGCACCCGGGCGACGCTCGACCGGCTCGCGACGCAGCTCCGGGACGTGGCGCTGGTGTTCGCCGCGACGCGCCGCCCGGAGCAGGCGCTCGACGCCGTGGCCGTCGCCGACGCCCTCGACGCGGCGGGCGAGGGGGCCACGCCGCCCGACCAGATCCCCTTCGTGTTCGGTCTCTTCTACAAGTTCGCGCTGGTGCAGCGCGAGTACGCCAAGGCCCAGGGCCCCGCGAAGTAGGCCGGGGCCTCGCTCACACCGACGCGCCGTGAAAACCTGGCGTTCGGAGTACGACCGCGAGGCCATCAGCGGGGAGTTCCCCGGTACGACCGCGAGGCCGTCAGCGACCAGAGCCAGACCGCGACCGTGAGAGGGTGTCGATAAAGGGCTCGTGTGGGGCTGTTGAGATCGCGGCGATCACGCGGCGATCGGTCCCATGTCCCCTCCGTCGATCGGTCTCCCCCGAC
>Ga0208511_100031_pt1 | contig 130711 bp, 90 predicted proteins | sample LakWasMet39_LOW7_2_FD_183879 | JGI IMG/M metagenome (GOLD analysis project Ga0208511, IMG submission 183879) | Freshwater sediment methanotrophic microbial communities from Lake Washington under simulated oxygen tension - Sediment Metagenome... | ecosystem: Environmental > Aquatic > Freshwater >...
CGCCGACGGCCTCGCGGTCGTACCGGGGAAGTCCTCGCCGACGGCCTCGCGGTCGTACCGGGGAAGTCCTCGCCGACGGCCTCGCGGTCGTACCGGGGACTCTTCGCTGTCGGCCTCGCGGTCGTACCGGGGAAATCCTCGCCGACGGCCTCGCGGTCGTACCGGGGACTCTTCGCTGTCGGCCTCGCGGTCGTACCGGGGAAGCGCTGTCCGCCCCGCCGGGCTTACCCCTCGCGCACGACCGGCTGACGGATCGGCGTCATCGCCCCGACGACCATGAGCGCGACGAGCGCCGCGCCCAGGGACGACAGCACCACCGGGACGCCATAGCGCTCCGCGAGGCGCGCGGTGAGCTCCGCGCCCAGCGCCCCGGGGATGGTGAGCAGCGCCCAGAACGACGCCGTGACCCGCCCGAGCATCCGGTCGGGGGTGATCTCCTGGCGCACGGTCATGGTGTTGATGCCGCGCACGGTCTCTCCGAAGGCGACGGCCACGGCGATGCCCGCCACCACCGCGAGGCTGCCCGCGGCGCCGAAGCCGAGGAGCGATCCCCCCATGAGCACGCCCGCGCCGAGCCAGCAGGCGCCGAAGCCCCAACGGGCGCGCATCCACGGGGTGGCCCACGCGCCGAGCACGGCCCCGAGGGCGGCGAGCGCGAAGACGTGGCCCACCGCGCGGTCGTCGCCGTGGAGGGTGCGCTTCACATGGAAGATGAGGAGGTTCTCCCGGCCTGCCATGAGCAGCGAGCTCAGCCCGAGGAGCACCGTCACGGCCCGCAGCGTGGGCACCGACCAGAGGAAGCGCACCCCTGCGATGAAGCCCTGGGCGAGGCCCACGCGCTCCCGCTCGCCGCTGGCCTCGAAGCGCGCCCGGACGAAGGCGAGCGAGGCCGCCGACACGAGGTACGAGGCGCAGTCGATGGCGATGGCGGTGGTGGCGCCGTAGCGGTGGCACACCTCGCCGGCGAGCATCGGCCCGACGAAGAACATCACCGCGTAGGAGCCGTGCATCCGCCCGTTGGCGTCGATGAGCCGCTCCCGAGGGACCAGGTTGGCCACCGCGGTGATGGCCGCCACCTGGAAGGTGTTGCCGAGCAGCGCGCCGACCGATCCCGCGACCACGAGGAGCCAGTAGCTCGGACCGTGGAGCCACCACACGATGGGGACCGCGGAGTAGACGAGCCAGCGGCCGAGGTCGCAGGCGATCATGAGGCGGCGGCGGTCGACGCGGTCGACGAGCGCGCCCGAGGCGAGGCCGGCGACCACGTGGGCGACGGCGACCAGCGCCGTGAGCCTGCCCATGCGGTGCAGCGACCCGGTGGACTGGAGCACCAGCAGCGGCAGCGCGATGGCCGCGAAGGCGTCGCCCAGGCCGGAGAGGGTCTGTCCCAGCCAGTAGATGGTGAAGTCGCGATCCCGCCAGAGGGAGGGCGCGGGCGTGGCGGCGTTCATCGCGGGGAGCGGAGTGATGGCACCCGGGCGTGGAGGGCGCCAGTGCCTCCGCGCTTCGCAGCCCTTCCCACGACGCGATATACGCCCATGCCCATGTCCCCGCCGAAGCCCGTCGCCGCGCTCGCCCTCGCCGCCGTCCTCGCGGGCTGCGCCCCCTATCCCCGCTATGAGTTCCGCATCCCCGCCGTGGCCCCGGCGGCGTGCACCTTCCGCGGGCGCTGGGCCTACGGCGAGCTCCTCGGCGCTCGCAGCCGCGTCCCCTTCGCGGAGGTCTCTGACGCCGCGGCCGAGGGCGCCCTGGTCCGCGAGCCCGACGGCCCCTCCCTCCGCCTGCACCTCCGCACCCACGGCTGGAACCTCCTCGGCCTCACCGACCTCGCCCGCGGCCACGCCCTCCGCCCTCGGCGCGCGATCGCGCTCACCGAGGTCCTCACGGCCCACGCGGGCGCCGACATCTCCGTGCGCGACGCCCGCCCCGGCGAGGCGCTCATCGCCCCCGGGCCCTTCGCCTTCGGCTCCGACGAGGGCGAGGTGCGCTTCGTGGTCGACCCTTCGCGCTGGGTCCCCTGCTCGGAGCTGGGCTTCGAGTTCACCTTCCGCGACGAGCACACCGAGGAGCGCGAGCGCGCCGCGATGGGCCTCACGACGACCCTTCCCCCGAGGGAGATCGCCGGGACCGCGAGCGTCGACCTGGCCGCCACGCCGGGCGGAGCGCCTCAGGTGCACCTCAACCCTCGCAACTACGGCATCACGGTGCGGCCGCTCTCCACCGACGGCGCCTTCACCCGGGTGCTGCTCCAGCACTGGACCAGCTTCTCCATCGTCGCATGGCTCCCCACCGCCTCGCTCTCCGACGAGGGCTCTGGCGGCTACGGCGGGATCATGGGCGGCCTCGGCTCCAGCGAGCGCCGCGCGCTCACCGTGTGCCGCTCCCCGGTCGACCTGACCTTCGGCTTCGTACGCCCGCAGGGCCCCATCGAATACGCAGGCTCCGTCGCCGCCGGAACCCCCTTCATCCGCGGCGCCAATACCCCCGATGGCGGCTTCGAGATCAGCTCCCATCCCCGCGGTGCGTCTCCCCGCCCCGCCAGCGGGGTCCGCTGGGTCGCCCACGCCATCGCGCAGCTCTCCTGCCGCGACGTGGTGGAGTGAGCCTTCGGATGATCTCGGCGATTGAACGACGGAGCCGAGGAGAGCAACCCTGTCCTGCATGACGCGCATGGCGGCGGGATGCGTGTGGCTGGCGTTGTGGGCGCTGGGTTGCGGGGAATCCCCGCCGGGTCGGGAGGACGTCTCCTCGACGCTCTACGAGGAGTACACGCCGCCGTCCTACGTGATCGATGTGCCGTACGCGCGAGACGCCGGCCCCTCGCGACCGCCTCCGCCGTGCACGCGGGGGCGGACGATCTGCGACGACGACCGCCTCTGCCGCGACCTGCGCACTGACCACGACCACTGCGGATCGTGCGACACCGCCTGCACGTCGCGAGAGCATTGCGTCGCGGGGACCTGCGCTCCCCTGGCGGACGACCAGGCCTACTGCAACGGCGAGCTGGTCCACCTCGACTCCGACGACCATCACTGCGGCGGCTGCGATCGGGGCTGTCGCGAGGACGCGACCTGCGCCGCGGGGGTCTGCCGCCGCCGCTGCGCCGCGGGCGTGACGTGGTGCCCGGCCCAGGTCCGGTGCGCCGACCTGCTCAACGACCCGAGCCACTGCGGCGCATGCGGTCGAGCGTGTTCACCATCCCATGTATGCGAAGCGGGAACCTGCGTGATCCCCTGCGCCGCAGGGCACGTGCGCTGTCCCGGCGCGACGGGCGACGGCTGTGCCGATCTCCAGAGCAGCCTCGACCACTGCGGCGCGTGCAGCTCGCCCTGCGCGTCCGAGCACGCCGGGTCGGCGCGCTGCCAGAGCGGCGCCTGCGTGTTCACCTGCGAGAGCGGATACGCGTCCTGTGGAGGTCCGGGAAGCCCGTGCATCTCGGTGGAGGGCTCCGACGTCGCCAACTGCGGAGGATGCGGGATGCGGTGCGCGTCCGAGCACGCCACGTCGGCGCGCTGCGAGCGCGGCGAGTGCCAGATCGCCTGCGAGAGCGGATACACCCTCTGCGGCGGGCCGCACGGGCGGTGCCTGTCACTTCAGGGCACTGACGTCGCCAACTGCGGCGCCTGCGGCCACGCCTGCGAACTGGACGAGCATTGCGTCTCGGGCGGATGCGTGGGCCTCGGCGTGCGCCCCATCAGCCCGCTGTCCGGAACGCGCATCGCCTCGTGGCGTCCGCGCTTCCGCTGGGAGCCCCCGCGAAGAGGCGGACCGGTCGTGGTGGAGGTGTGCACCAGCCGCGATTGCAGCGCCCTCGTAGGAAGCCAGCGGGTGGAGACGGGCGACGAAGTGCGTTGGCCGACGCCGCTCACGCCCGGGGTCCACTGGTGGCGGGTGCGCGGCGGGCTCGGGGCGGTGCCGGGAGCGGTGTGGGAGTTCTTCATCCCTGATCGCGACGGGCCTGTGCCCCTGGTAGGCAGGGTGGTCTCGGACTTCAATGGAGACGGCATTGCCGACACCATCGGCGCACTACCCGCGCCATGTCCGCCCAACCGCGAGTGCTCCGGCGTCGCTTACGGTCGCGCCCCCGGCGCCCCGGTCATCGAACCGACGTTGATCCAGACGCCCGAGAGCTTCGACATCCGGGACGACTTCGGATACCCCCACTCGGCGCGCTACTCGCTCGGCTTTGTCAGCACCATCGGAGACTTCAATGGAGACGGCTTCGTCGACCTCCTCGTCCCCATTCATTCGGTGTCCCGGTCCGGCTCCTCGTACGACACCTCAGAGTGGCTGGACATCTACCGTGGCTCGTCGTCCGGCCTCCAGGTCAGCGCCCCCGGCAGTGGCGCATGGCTGGAGCACGTCAGCTACTCCTACGACGCGGGAGACCTCGACGGCGACGGGTTCGCCGACTTCCTCGTCACAGGAGGCGCGGGGTTCGACGAGTCGAAACGCTACGCGGTCTACGGTGGTTCGACGCGAGGCTCCGTGATCGAAGTCGACTTTGCAGCGGTCGTTACGGAGCTGGTGGTGGCGGACTTCAACGGCGATGGCATCACTGACCTGGCCCACGGATGGTACCTGTGCGGCCCCGGCCTGGTGGCCCTGACGGTCCGCATGGGGTCGCGCGGACTGCGAACCAGCGCCTTCATCCCTTTGACCGGCTGCGGCAGCCCGAGCGATCCTGCGTTCCGGGGATGCCCCCTGGTGCCGATAGACACAGCGGACACCAACGGCGACGGCTATCCCGACCTGGCCGCCCAACTGCTCTCTCCAGAGACCAGCCGCAACACCTTCACCTGGCTCGGCGGCCCCTCCGGGCTCTCCGCCGAGCGCTGCGTCGTCGGCGTGCGGCCGCCGTAGCCACTCATACTCGTTGGCTGTCAGTCTTGCCGCATCGGTTGTTGGCATTCGGCCCGTTGCCGCGCCCGTTGCCGCGCGTTGAAACACTATCGCTTCTACACATCTCGGCGGCCTGGGGTACGGCGTGCGGCCTCTTCATCGGCGTGCAGCGCCTGACCCCAGGCAACATCAGGTGGTCACCTTCGCGCGACGCGAAGGTGACAGGGGGAACGAAGCGAGCGCGACGTGGGTTCGGGTGCGGAGTGAGCGCGGTGACGGTGAGGGCGTACGCGACGGTCTGTCGGGCGGGCCGTGCGAGGACGACAACAGCGCCTGGCCTTGCAACCTTCGCGTCGCGCGAAGGTGACCACCTGATGTTGCCTGGGGTCAGGCGCTGCACGCCGATGAAGAGGCCGCACGCCGTACCCCAGGCCGCCGAGATGTGTAGAAGCGATAGTGTTTCAACGCGCGGCAACGGGCGTGGCAACGGGCCGAATGCCAACAACCGATACGGCAAGACTGACAAGCAGTGGGTATCACCCCCGCCCATACGCCGCCCCCATCGCCCGGACCGCCGCGACCTTCGCCTCCACCCCGCTCCAGTCATCCCTCTCGGCGATCCCATCCCAGAGCGCCTCGATCTCGTCGATCAGCATCCCGCACGGCGCGTCCCCCTGGAAATACGCCGTCTCCAGCGCCTCGGCCCTCGTGGGCAGATAGCCCTCCAGGCACCGCCGCACCGCCGCGAAGGACTCCCTCCCATACATCCCCGCGGCCGCTCCCTTCATGGCCCTCTGCTCACTGGCCATTCCCCCATACCAGTCGAAGAAGAAGCGGTCATACCCGACGCCGCTCTCCTTCATGAACGCGTAGCAGCCATCGACCAGCGCCTCGTCCTCGTCCACCCCTCGGGACGCCACGCCCAGCCGATCGAGGAAGCGCCGGTGCACCGCCCCCATCAGCGCGAGCTCATACTCGTCGAGCGAGCGCTGAAGCGCCGACTCCGTGCTGAGCGGCAGCAGCGCCTCCGCGAGTCGGGCGAGGTTCCAGTGAACGGCCTGCGGCTGTCGACCGAAGGCATAGAGCCCGGAGTGGTCGAAGTACGCCGCGGTGAACCCCGGGTCGTACCTCGGCAGAAAGCGATAGGGACCGTAGTCGAAGCTCTCTCCGGTGACGTTCATGTTGTCGGTATTGAGCACGCCATGGACGAAGCCCGCGACCATCCAACTGGCGCAGAGTTCGGCCGAGCGCAGGGTCACCTCCTTCAAGAGCGCCGCGGGCAGGTCGGCCTCTCCCGCCACGCCGGGCGCGTAGTGCTCCACCGCGAACTCCACCAGGCGCTTGAGCCGCGCGGTGTCGCGCCGGTGCGCGTGGCGCTGGAAGCTCCCGAAGCGCACATGGGAGTGGCCCAGCCGCACCAGCACCGCCGAGCGCGTCGGCGACGGCTCATCGCCCCGCATGAGCTGCTCGCCCGTCTCATAGACGCTGAAGGTCTTGGAGGTGTTGACCCCGAGGGCCTCGAGCATCTCCGTGGCGAGCACCTCGCGCACCGCTCCCTTGAGGGTGAGCCGGCCGTCGCCTCCTCGCGACCACGGGGTTCGCCCGCTGCCCTTGGTGGCGAGGTCGAGCAGCCGCCCGTCCACCGGGTCGCGGAGCTGCGCCAGGAGAAACCCTCGCCCGTCCCCGAGCTGCGGGTTGTACGACCCGAACTGGTGCCCGTGGTACCGCAGCGCGAGCGGCTGCGGGAGGTTGTCGGGCAGCGGTTGCAGCCGCGCGAAGTGCCTCTCCCGCTCGACCGCATCGAGGCCGCCGAGGCCGACGCGCGCGGCCCATGGCTCATGGAAGAAGCGCGGGGTGCGCCGAGGAAACTCCGCGGGCTCGACCGGGTCATGGAAGCCCTCGTCGAGCTGCGCAAACACCGGATCGGGGCGATATCGTTCATCGAAGGGCATTCGGCACTTTCTCTCGCTTGTTGGGAGCGGTCATGTCGTCAGTGGCCCCCTTCCCCGCTGCCGCGCGCCCTACCCCCGCCTCGGGGGCAGGGCTCCGACGTCATCAGAACGATCGCAAAGCTGTCAGGTTACGGAGCCCTGCCCCCGAGGCGGGGGTAGGGCGCGCGGCAGCGGGGAAGGGGGCACTACCCACGCCGCCCGCCCCTCACCCCGCCTCGACCTTCACCTCGCCCTCGCGCACCCGCTCGTCGAGCGCGCGGCGCATGGCCCTCTCGGCCATCGCGAAGGCCACCATCCCCCGGTGCAGCGCGAAGGGGTTCACCCTCGGCAGCGCCTCGATCGACACCCCCACCAGCCCCGCCCTCCGCGGAACCCTCATCGACATGGAGCCCACCCGCCGCCACGGAGAGCGCGACGCCAGGTGGTGATACAGCACCCTCGCTCCCTCCTTCGTACCCGCGATGCCCGGCCGGTCGGCGATGCCTCCATCGCTGTAGAGCCGCCCCCCGAGGGCCACCGGGTGGAAGAGCACCGGCAGCGCGCACGACGCGTGGATCGCCCCGGCGAGGCTCCCCTCCCTCAGCACCGCGGTCTGTCGCGCCCGCAGGTCGAACACGCTCGGCGCATAGGCCACCCTCGCGCGCTCGATCTCCGTCACCGGCAAGAGCGCGTCGAGCATCGCCCGAAAGCGCCTCCCCCGGAGCAATCCCGCGCCCGGCGCCGGGTCCCAGAAGTTCTCCCGTCGCAGCGTGGCGAGGCGCTCGCGCATGGCGTCGAGCGAGACCCCTCCGGCGTAGAGCCCGGTGACCAGCGCGCCCGCGCTCGACCCGGTGGCGGCCTCCGGAGAGAAGCCCGCGTCGACGAGCGCCGTGAGCGCGCCCGCGTGGACGTAGAAGCCGAAGAAGCCCGACGACATCGCCAGGGTGAAGGGGCCCTCGTGGAGCCACGCGCGCAGGGTGGGGGTGCTCATCGCGCGGGCACTATGGACGAAGCCGGGGCCCCGCGCCCGAAGCTCTGTCGAGACAGTCAATGTCACAGGCCGCTGGACCATCGGGCGCACGGCGGGTACACGACTCCCCATGGCAGAGCAGGACCCCCGCTTGTGGATCGCCGACGGCTGGACGGCGAAGGTGATCAAGAACAACGACGACGAGGGGTGGGCTGTGGAGATGACCCGCGACGGCGACCCTGAGCCCTCGCTGGTCGGCCCGTGGACCATGGGCCGCGACAAGAAGAACCCGAAGCCCCTCGATCAGAACGCCTTCAACACCCTGGTGAAGACCGCGAGCGAGGTGCTGCAGCGGCACGCCCACCAGGCGAGGGCGCAGCTTCACCGGAGCACCGAGGTGACGACCTCGGAGGGGCGGCGCTACCGGGTCGACCTGGACATCGCGCCGGACGAGGACGACCCCCACGCCATGCTCACGGCGTGGGACGAGTCCAACAGTTGTATCGGGAGGGTGCGGATGCCGGCGAACTACAAGCTCTCGCCGGCAGGCGCGCTGCGGTGGGTCGAGGGCGGCTTCCGCGAGCCCTCGCAGAGCTATTAGAGCGTTCGTCCAACGGACTTGGTACGCGGCCGTCGGCCCCCTCACCGCGCTGCCGCGCGCCCTCACCCCCGCGGAGCGGGGGCAAGGGCTCGATCGACTGAGAGGGAACGATGAACCGGGCCCGTGGATCCGCCTCGACCTGCCAGTTCGAGCACCACCCGAACCCATCGCAGAACCCTTGCCCCCGCTCCGCGGGGGTGAGGGCGCGCGGCAGCGCGGTGAGGGGGCCGACGGCGGCGTACTCAACCCACCGGGCCACCGCTCTAATACGGATTTCATGTCAGTTTGGCCGCTTTGATCGGCCGCTTTGATGGGCCGTTGCCGCGAGGCTCATGCCTCATCCCATCTGGCATGAGGTGGCCCGTCAAAGCGGCCAAACTGACATGAGATCAGTATAAGGGCCCGACGATCTCCTCCTCCCTTGCGACCCTTGCGCCCCTTGCGGTTCTTCTCTCACGGCGAACGGAGGCCGCGACCGTCTCACCCCTTCAAGTCTCCTGTGGAAGGGCGCTACGCCCCGCGCTCCTCCGTACGAAACACCCCTTCCCAGCGGGCGATCACCACGCTGGCCAGCGCGTTGCCCGTGACGTTGAGGGTCGTGCGCGCCATGTCCATCACCTCGTCGACCGCGAGCAGCATCGCCACCCCGGCCTCCCCCGGCAGGCCGTAGCTGGCGCAGGTGCCAGCGATGATCACCAGCGTGGCGCGGGGCACGCCCGCGACGCCCTTCGAGGAGAGCATGAAGGTGAGCACCATCGTGAGCTGCTGGGTCACCGTGAGCTCCACATGCGCCGCCTGCGCGATGGCCAGGCTCGCGAACACCAGGTAGAGCGTCGACCCGTCGAGGTTGAACGAGTACCCGGTGGGGATCACGAAGCCCGCCACGCGCCGGGGTACCCCGAAGCGCACCATGTCCTCCAGCAGCCGTGGCAGCGCGGCCTCGGAGGAGGCCGTGGAGAAGGCGGTCAGCGCGGGCTCCCGGATGGCCCGGAGAAACTCCATCACCCTCACCCGACAGATCATCAGGATGGGGACGAAGACGAAGAAGAACATCACCGCGAGCGAGAGGTAGAGGCTCCCCACGAGGCGCGCGTAGCGGCCGAGGAGGTAGAGCACCGCGGGCCAGCCCTTGATGAGGTGACCGTCGACGACGTGCCCCGCCGCCATGTGCGAGATGTTGTATCCCATGGCGCCGAACACCCCGAGGGGAGTGAGGGCCATCACCATCTCGGTGTACTTGAACATCACCTTCGCGAAGCCCTCGAAGAAGACGAACACCGGGCGCCCCGTGTCGCCAGAGCGCGCCAGCGCGAGGCCCAGCAGCGTCGCGAAGATCACCACCGGCAGGATGTCCCCCTCCGCCGCGTGCTGGACCACGTTCGAGGGAAACATGTGCAGCGCGATCTCCCACCCGTCGCGCGCCCGCTGCGTCGCCACGCCGGCCACGTGGGCGCCCGCGTCGAGGGGCAATCCGTCGCCCGGACGGATGGTGTTGGCGATGAGGAGCCCGATCGCCAGCGCGAGGGTGGTCACCACCTCGAAGTAGAGGAGGGCCTTTCCGCCCATGCGCCCGACGGCCTTGATGTCGCCGGTCTGCGCGATGCCCACCACGATGGTGGAGAGCAGCAAGGGGACGATGAGCCCCTTGATGAGCGAGATGAAGGCCTTCGAGAAGAAGCGGAAGAGGTTGTAGACCGCGGGGTGCTGGTCTTGAGGGAAGAAGCCCCCGAGGAGGATGCCCAGCGCGAGCCCGATGAAGATCCAGAGGGTGCTCGACCGCCACCAGGGCCGCGTCACGGCTTCGCTCATGGCGCCGGACACTAGGCGATCACCGCGGCCGCGCGATACCCCCGTCCGCGCCCGGCGGCCGCACCCCCGCATCCACCGCCGCCGCCGGCGCTTCCGCCGCCTGCGAGGCCCTCAGGATCGCCTCGATGTCATCCTCGGACGCGCCCCCGTCCGCGCCGACCGGGGGCGACGCCGGGGCGACCGGGGCCCTGCACTCGGTCGAGGGAGCGCCCTCCATGTCGGCCTGGCCGGTGACCATCGCGAGCTGCGAGAGCGAGGCGTCGAGGTCGTTGATGGCCTGGATGTGCCCGGCCCGCGCCGTCAGGTACTGCCGCAGCGGGCTCAGGATGTCCCCGACCTCCACCGCGCCCGACTGAAACTGCGTGAACACCGCGGTGAACCACTGGAAGCCCCAGCGCTCCTGACGCTCTCTCGCGGCCTCGATGGACTGCTGCTCCCTCGCCCGCTCGTAGGCCTCCGTGACCTCGAGGGCGATGCCCCCGAGCGCCAGCGACTGCTGCGCCTGGGTCATCGCCAGCTCCGATGACAAGCGCCGGACGCGCTGTCGGTTGACCACCGGATCGAAGTTCCAGCGCAGCACCAGGCCGCCGCCCCAGTAGGCGAAGTTGTTGTTGTTGGCCGAGAAGGGGTTGGGCTGCTCGGCCATCGTGGGCGCGTTCGACACCGCGGCGGTGATCCCCAGCGCGAGGTCGGGCAGGTAGGCCCACTCCTGGATGGACACCGCCGCCTGGCGCGCCGCCACGCCCGCCGCGATCATGTCGACCTCGGGGCGGTTGAGCCTCGCCCGGGTGAGGTGCCGCGAGAGCGACCCGAGCTCCACCCGGTAGGGGCACAGCGGCTCGTCGGGCACGTCGATGGCGTCGCCCACGCCGGTGAGCAGCCCCAGCGCCGCGCGGGCCAGGTTGCCCAGCCGCGTCGCCGTCGCCCGCTGCACCGCCAGCTCCTCGGCGGCCATCTCGAGCTGCGCCTCGTCGTTGGGACCCACCGTCCCGCCGTCCTGCGTACGCGCGTTGGCGAGCTGCTCCCTCGCCGTGGCGATGTACCCCTCGGCGCGCTCGATCAGGTACAGCGCGTCTCGCGACGACTGCACCCCGAAGAAGGCCTTGCGCACGTTGGCCCGAAGCTCGAGCCGCGCCCGCTCGGCCTCACCCCGGTTGGCCCGGATGCCCGCGCGCGCCGCGTCGCGCACCCGCCCGAGGCGCACCCAGGTCCACGGCGAGATGGGCACGCCCGTGTCCGCCGTCACCCGGGCGATGTACCCGGTCTCGCTCACCAGGGGGTTCTGCGCGAACACGTCCGGCGAGTACGTGGAGTTGCCGCGCGCCGTCGGCGCCAGCGACATGAAGCCCGTCACGCTCACCGGGAAGAAGGGCGCCACCCAGGCCTCGTCGAGCTGCGCGTCGGACGCGGCGATCTTGTGCCGCGCCGCCACCAGCCCGGGGTACGCGCGCTCGGCCCTCGCGAGGCAGTCCGCGAGGTCGAGCCGCACCGCCGCCACCGGAGGGTCGGCCCGGCCCTCGCGCAGCGCCGCGCCAGCACCGAGGCACAGCCCCCCCATGCAGGCCAGCAGCCTGCGCGCTCGATGCAGCCGCCGCACGCCCGCTCAGTCCGCCGTCGCGGTCTCCGCCGCGATCACCGGCGCCGAGGTCTCCGGCGCCGAGGCCACGTCGGCGCGCTTCGGAGAGACCGGGACGTCGTTGTACTTCACGTCCGCGAGCACCTCGAGCAGCTCGTCGATCTTCTCTGCGCTCACGCTCACCAGCGTCACCCGGTCGCGCACGTGGATGCGCCCCACCTCGGACTTGGCGAGCAGCCCGACGTCGCGCAGCAGCCTCGCCACCTCGCCCGCGCGCACCCCCTCGCGGCGGCCCACCGCGAGCTCCAGGCTCTCCATCCCGATCTCCTCGCCCGGGGTCGCCTCCGGGGCCTTCGGGTCGGCGTGGTGCACCTCGATCTTGCGCTCGGGCTCCGGCTCCGCCCGCTCCCGGCGCGGCGCCCGCTCCCTCGGGGGACGGCCGTTGGCGCGAGGCTCCCTCGCAGGGGCCTCCGCCGCCGCAGTCGCCGCCGCAGGGGCGCTCGGCCTCTCGGCCGGAACGGGGGGCATCGCCTCCTCCTCGCGGACGCCCATCACGAAGCGATCGACCAGCCAGGCCACCGCGCGCTCGGCGTCGTCGTGCGTGAGCAGGCGCTTCGCCAGCACCAGCGCGTCGTCGGACACCTTGCCCGAGGCCGCCGCGACCAGCGACTCGACCCGCGCCGCCTCGATGCGCGTGCGGTTCTCCGCGGCGCTGGGGAGCGTGCGCTCGATGGGGCGGATGCCGTAGGTGAGCCGCAGCAGGTAGAGGTTGCCGATGTCGTGAGGGCCGATGAGCGAGATGGCCGTGCCCGTGCGCCCGGCGCGACCGGTGCGGCCGGAGCGGTGCACGTAGGCCTCGGGCGACTCCGGGAAGCCGCAGTGGATCACGTGCGACAGGTGCGGCACGTCGATGCCCCGGGCGGCCACGTCCGTGGCGACCAGGAAGTCCACCCGCTCTTCGCGCAGCAGGCCCATCACCCGCTCGCGGTCGTTCTGCGCGAGGTCGCCGTTGAGGTACTCCGCGCGGTAGCCCGCGTTCTGCAGCCCGCGCGCGACCTGCTCGGTCTCCGCCTTGGTGTTGCAGAACACCAGCGCCGCCTTGGGCTTCTCGATCTCCAGCACCTTCAGCAGGTCGGGCACCGAGCCCCCGGAGGCGGAGAAGTACGCGTGGTGCTCGATGCCCGAGGGCGCCACGTTGTCGCTGCTGAGCGCGATGGTCACCGGCTCGCGCTGGTGCCGCGCGGCCATGCGCGACATGGCGTCGGGCATCGTGGCCGAGAAGATCAGCGCCTGGCGGCCCTTGGGGAGCATGCCCAGGATGGCGTTGAGCTCCTCGGCGAAGCCCATGGAGAGCATCTCGTCGCCCTCGTCGAGCACGATGGCGCGGAGGTTGGAGACGTCGAGGGTCTTGCGGCGCAGGTGGTCGAGCGTGCGGCCCGGCGTGCCGACGACCACCTTGGCGCCCGCCTTGAGGGCGTCGATCTGCTGCTGCATCCCGGCGCCGCCGTAGATCGGGGCGACCCCGAGGTCGGAGTACTTGCCGAGGCGCTCGAACTCGCCCGCCACCTGCAGCGCCAGCTCGCGCGTGGGGCAGAGCACCATCACCTGGACGTTGCGCGCGGGCTTGATCACCCGGTCGATGAGCGGCAGCGCGAAGGCCGCCGTCTTGCCGCTGCCCGTGCGGCTCTGGACGATGACGTCCTTGCCCTCGGCGATGGTCTGGAAGGTCGCCTGCTGCACCGGCGTGGGCGTCGGGTAGCCCACCTCGGCCACCGCCCTGCGCACCGGCTCGCTCAACCCGAACGACTCGAAGGTCTGCACTTCACTCATGGGGAATTTCCTGGGTTGCCGAGCGCACGCCCGGCCTCGTCGCCAACGGCTTCACGCCACAACCTCACCTGATCTTCGGCGCGGTAGCGCCAGCGCTCCAGGTGATCGAACGCCTCCTGGGACGCGCCGCCCTCGCGCGCGCACAGGCCTCTCAAACCTCGAAGATCTCCGTCGAGCGCGACGACCTGCGGCGTCGCCACGCCCTCCCGCTGGGACGCCCACGCGGCCTCGTAGGCCACGTGGAGCCGACGCAGCCCCGGGAGGCACGCTCGGTCGATCGGGTTGGGCGCCCGCTCGGCGAAGACCTCCCGGTGCAGCGACCCCGCGCCGAACCAGATCAGCATCCCCGTGAGCACCGTCATCGTCGCCGCGGTGACCCGCCGCCCCATGGGGGAGCGCGGCACCGCAGGGGTCGTCAGGCTTTCAGGGGAAGCATCGCTCACTGGACACCGTCAGCACCGAAGGTGCCGCTCCACTGCGATACCGCCGCGCCGCTTACACGATTTCCAGCGGGTTTTACGTCGCGCCGTCCACGGGGGTCAAGCACTACCCCGGGCCGGGGGGGCGGTTGGCGCACTCCGCTACTCCGCCGTGAGCCCCGCGGCGTACGCGTAGCGGATCACCTCGGCGTTGCTCCGCGCCCCGAGCTTCTCGCGGATCTTCGCCAGGTGATTGCTCACGGTGCTCGCGCTGAGGTCGAGCTCCACCGCGATGTCGCCCACCGCGCGCCCCTGCGCCAGCAGGATGAACACCTGGTGCTCGCGCGCGCTCAGGCGCTCGTGCGGCAGCGACGGGGGCTCCGCGCCGCCGCGCACCAGCGACGGGTCGAGCTCGTCGCGCCCCTCGCCCACGGCGATCACCGCCGCCACCACCGCCTCCGGGGGACGCGTCTTCGACAGGTACGTCCGCGCGCCCGCGCGCACCATGCGAGCGGCGAAGTGCTCCTCCGGGTACATCGACAGCACCACCACGCGCAGCGCCGGATGGCGCTCGCGCATCTGCGCCAGCACCTCCGTGCCCGGCACGATCGGCAGCGACAGGTCGAGCACCAGCACCTCGCCCAGCGCCGACGCGGCGGCGTTCAGCACCGCGCGGCCCGTCGCGAACTCGCTCACGACGCGCACCCGACCGCTCTCCTCCAGCAGCTCGCGGAGGCCGCGGCGAAAGATCGCGTGGTCGTCCGCGAGGCTCACCGATAGCACCCGTCCGCTCACCGCACCTCCGTCGCGCACGCGGCGCCGCGCAGCTCCACCTGCACCGTCGTGCCCTCGCCGGGGGCGCTCGTGAGCGAGAAGGTCCCGCCCACGGCGCGCACCCGCTCGCGCATGCCCACCAGCCCCAGGCCCGCCTGGCCGCGCAGCGTCGATGGGTCGAAGCCCCGTCCGTCGTCGGTCACCGACAGCGACAGCCCCTCCGGCGACCCGCGCAGACGCACCGTCACCCGCGCGGCCTCCGCGTGGCGCATCGCGTTGGTCAACGCCTCCTGCACCACCCGAAACGCCGTCGCCGCCACCTCGGAGTCGACCTCGGGGAGCGCGCCATCGAGCCCGAAGCGCGCCTCGACGCCCTCGTGCGCGTCGGCGCGCGCGACGAGCCACTCCAGCGCGGGGCCGAGGCCCATCTCCAGCAGCAACCGCGGACGCAGCTCGCGCACCAGCACCCGCGTCGTGTCCGCCGTGCGGTTCACCAGCGCCGCGAGCTGCGCCAGGCTCGGCGAGAGGCTCGCGGGGTCGCGCTCCCAGCGGCGCTGCGCGAGGCTCACCGCGTAGCGAAGCGCGGTGAGCTCCTGCCCGAGCTCGTCGTGCAGCTCGCGGGCGATGTGCGCGCGCTCGGCCTCGCGCGCCCGGTCGAGGTGCGACGCCAGCGCCTGCAGCGCCGCCGTCTGCGCGGTAACCTTCTCCTCCAGCGTGGCGTTGAAGCACTCCAGCGCGCGCGCCGCGCGAAAGCTCTCGACGGTGTGACGGAACGACATCTGCCCGAGCACCGTGCCCGTGATCACCGCCCACATGAAATAGCTCAACGACACCAGGAAGAAGGGCTCCCGCGCGTACGCCGGATGCGCCCCGACGTAGCCCGCCACCACGCACGCCGCGCCGACCGCCGTCACCGCCAGCCGCGCGCCCACGCGCAGCGGCGCCGGAATGGCGTAGAACGCCGCCACGTACACGAAGTGGAACCACGGCGTCCCGGGTCCGCCGAGGCCCGCGACGAACCACCCGATCAGCGCCGCGTTCGCCCACAGCAGCGGCACCGCCCACGGCAGCGGGCGCCGTCGCAGCGGGGGCAGCAGCGTCACGCCCGCGGCGATCGCCGACTGGAGCAGCATCGTCCCGACGCGCAGCACCGCGTACTGGCGGCGGATGTGCGCGTCGTGACCGAACAGCAGCGGGTCGAGGGCCCACCACGCCGCGACCAGAAGCACGTTGGCGCTCGCCGTGATCTGGAGGCTCCGCACGAGGCCCGGCGTGACCCACTGGTCGAAGTCCGCGCTCTCCTCCGCCGTGGGGCCCATGAGCAGGTACGCGAGCGAGCGCGCGGGCAGGGTGCGGAGTGAGGCAAGGTTGATCACCGTCGCTGCGTGGCATCTTGCGCCCGCGCGCGGGCTACGCCTACAAGTCCGCAGGATGGACCGACGGACGTTCCCCCTTCGCGCGCACGCCGCGGCGGCGTGGATCGTCGTCGGCAACGCGCTCCTCTACGCCTCGCTGCGCGTCGACCGCGCGTGGCCCCTCGCCGCCGTAGCCCTCGCGCCGTGGACCGTGCTCGCCGTCTGCGCGCGCCGCGGCGCCCCTTGGATCGCCTTCGCGTCGGCGATGCCCGCCTTCGCGCTGATGCACCGCGCGATCGGACGCCACGCGCCGCTGAGCCACCTCGTCATCGCGGTCGCGTACGCCGCGGCACTCGTCCCGTCGGCGTGGCTCGTGCGCCAGATCGCGCGGCGCACGCGCGCGCCGCTCTCCCTCACCGTGGGGCTCGTGTGGTCCGCCGCGGAGCTCGTGCGCACGCTCGGCTTCGTGCCCCCGTGGCACCGCCTCGCGGTCGCGCTGTCTGCGCAGCTCCGCGCGATCCAGATCGCCGACGTCGCGGGCATGAGCGGCGTGTCGTGCGTGCTCGCCTTCTGCGGCGGGGCCGCGGCCTCCGCGGCGGTGCGGGTAGTCGATCCGTCGCTGTCGTCGCGACGGCCGCGCGTGTCGCGAGAGCTCGTCGCGGCGGGGTCCCTCGTCGTGGCGGTCACGCTCTACGGATCGTGGCGACTTCGCGAGGCGCGCGAGGCGGTGCGCGACGGTCCGCGCGTGCTCGTGGTCGAGACCGACGTGCTGCCCGACACCCTCGACGGCGCGGTCGACCCCAGCGCCCTGCTCGCCGCGGCCACCGCGCTGACCCGTGCGGCGTACGCGCGGGGCGACGGAGCAGCGCTGATACAGTGGCCCGAGCTCACCACCGAGCGGGTGTTGAACCCCGAGTTCCACGAGGCGCGCGCCGACGACCGCGGGCTCTCCGACGCGTTGGGGCCGGGGCGCTACGGAGCGCGCACGCCCGCGGAGATCGCCGTGCTCCAGGCCGAAGGGCGCGGCACGCTCGCGACGCTCACGCGCCTCGTCGACGAGCTCCGCACGCCGCTGCTCGTGGGCGCGACGGCGTTCGTCCCTCACGGCGCGCGGTGGGAGCGCCGGAACGCGATGTTCCTGCTCGCGCCGGGGCGCGCGACGCCCGTGGCGCGGCACGACAAGGTGCTGACCTTTCCGGTGTACGAGTCGCTGCCGCTGCGCGACCTGGCGCCGCGAATCGCCGCCCGCCTCGCGCGCCTGCGTCCGCCGCACAGCCCGCGCGAGATCACGCCGGGGCGCGCGCCGGTCGCGCTCCCCGTGGGCCCGTGGACGGTCCATAGCCCCATCTGCTTCGAGACCGAGCCGAGCGCGTACACCCGCGACTGGCTCCCCGAGGCCGCGCGCGGACGGCTCTTCTGGAGCCACGGCGCCAACGACTGGTGGGGCGAGCGGAGCGACGACGTGCTGCACGCGTTTCGCTTCGAGGTGTTCCGCGCGATCGAGGGGCGCGTGGGCATCGCGCGCTCGGCCAACGCGGGCTTCGCGGGCTTCGTCTCGCCCACGGGCGCGTTGCACGACGTGGTGGGCGGCGCGCGCGCGGAGCAGATGCCCGCACCGGGACGCCCCGAGCGCGCGGCGCTGGCGCGGCTCAATGCGCTGCGTCTCGCGCGCGAGGCGTTGCAGGTGGAGGCGACGCCCGCGCCGTCGGAGGACGCGCGGCGCGCGCTGCGGGCGCGGGCGATGGCGCTCACCGAGGCGATGCTGGATGCGGCGCGGGAGGCGCGGGCGAGGGCTCTCGCGGCGGCGGTGACCGGCGCGCGGACGGCGAACGTGCGCATCGACCGGCGGCGTCCGCTGTACCCGCGGGTGGGACGCTTCGTGGAGGGAGGACTGGTCGGGGCATGGGCGGCGGCGCTGCTCGTCGCGCGCGCGAAGGCGCGCCGCTAGCGCGGGGACCAGTCCGGTCGGGCTACTCCGTCGCCTGGTCGGAGCTACCGGGACCGATGGGATTGCCCCCCGAGGGGATCGCCGGGACCGCCGCCGCCCGTCCGCGCACGCGGGCCATGGACAGCGCGCTGTCGTCGAGCCAGTCGGGGATGTCGTCGCCGTCGCCGTCGGGCTCCTGCGACTCGCGCGCGTGGGGATCGGTGTTGTTGGCCATCTCGAATTCGTCCGGCTCGCCGTCGCCGTCGTCGTCGGCGTCGGGGTGCGCGCGGTCGTTGATCGCGGTGCCGAAGAAGAACTCGTGTCGATCGTCGATCCCGTCGCGGTCGCTGTCGGTCGACGCGGGGTCGGAGCCCAGGCTCGCGCGCTCCTGTCCGTTGCGAAAGCCGTCGCCGTCGTCGTCGGCGTAGATGCCCGCGTCGTCGAGGTTGAGCTCGGCGCCGTCGGGCATGCCGTCGCCATCGCTGTCGGCGACGCGCGGGTTGGTGCAGGTGCCGAAGAGCTCGAAGGCGTCGGGCACGCTGTCGCCGTCGGTGTCGAAGGCCGCGGGGTTCGTCCCGATCGCGCGCTCGGCCTCGTCGCTGAGGCCGTCGCGGTCGGCGTCCGGTCCGCGGCTTCCGCTGCGGTTGCCGAGCACCACGAGCACGGGGTGCGTGTTGGCGCGGGTGGAGGGGCCGCTGGCGCCGCGGTCGCGGTTTCGCACATAGACCCGCGAGCCGTCGCCGAGCCCCGCCATCTGCGTGCGAGGAACCCACTCGGCGGGCAGGTCCCTCAGCGCCGCGAGGCGCGCAGGTTCGGGCGGCGGGAGTCCGCCGTCGGTGCGGGCGCTCCCCGGAGCGGCCGTCGAACAGGACATCACGAGGGCGAGCGGGAGCATCCAAACGCGCATCAGTGCACCTCCTTGTGCAAATCGGGTGGAGCCTGGGACAAGAGTACGTGACCCGCCGCGAGCGCGGCGCCGGTCGCGTAGCCGATCGCGTGCGGGATGAGGCCGGGGCCGGGCGATCCGCGGAGCCACGGCGCGAGGTCGAAGGCGAGCGCGTACCCGAGGGCCGCGAGGGCGACAGGCGCGCGGAGCCAGGGCGCGTCGTCGCGCGTGCAGGCGAGCGCGAAGGACAGCGCGACGAGCGCGGCGGCGAGGCCCGAGGCGCCGTAGAGGTCGCGGCCGTCGAGGCACGCGAAGGCGGCGGCCACGGTCACGCACCCGACGAGCGCGGCGGCGACGAACGCGCGCGCCCCGAGGTGCCGCTCGCACGCGGCGCCGAACACGAGCAGGGCGATCGCGTTGCGGCGCAGGTGCTCCGAGTCGGCGTGCACGAAGGCGTAGGTCACGAGCTGCCACGGCGCGGGGCCGTCGCCTGCGAGCACGAAGCGCGCGGGCAGCGGCTCGGGGCCGAGACCCGTGGGCGTGCGCGTGTGCAGGTCGAGGGCGAAGGCCACCAGGACCGCGCCCACGAGCGCGGGCGCGGCGACGGGGATGCGAGCGGCGGGGCGGTCCCAGTTCATGCGGCGCGAAGCGGAGCTCATCAGGGGAGGCAGGCCCCGGCGGCGAGCGGGTCCGTGTCGCTCATCACGCCGCTGCAGGTGGTGCCCATCGGACAGGGATGCCCGACGCTGCAGATGCGCCGACACGCGAAGGCGTCGGCGGGCGTGCGGCGCGCGCAGGTGAGGTCCGCGGCGCACTCGTTGGATCCGGCGCAGGGCTGCCCTTCGGTGGTGGTTCCAACGGGCTGGCAGGTCGTCACACGCATCAGGGGTGCCGTGGGGTTGTCGCCGGACGGGGTCCCATCGACGAATCGGCAGGTGCCCACCTGGCACGAGCTGCTGTCGAGCGGCGTACACGCGGGGCGACACACGCCCGCGCGCGGCGTGGTCGCGACGATGATGCAGGACTCTCCCGCGGTGCAGTCCGCGGTCGTGCGGCACGTGCGCTGGCAGGTGCGCATCGTCGGCGAGGCCTGGCCGAAGTTCACGCAGGTCAGCTGCGTGGCGCACCCGTCGGCGCCGAGGCGCCCGTCGGCGCGCGTGCAGGCGCTGCCTTCGGCGCCAGCGCCCGCGGGGATGCACGCGGTGATCGCCGTGCTGTTGCGCTCGCCGATGCCGACGATGTTGCAGCGTTGCCCCGCGCCGCAGTCCTGCGCCGCGACGTTGCAGCACCAGCGCGTCGCCCCGGTGAAGGTCGGCGCCGCCGCCACGGCGTCGCAGCTCGCGGCCCCGCCCGCGGCCTCGCAGCGCACCGCGAGGGCCCCGTCGCCGTTGCGCGTGGCAGAGCAGCTCAAGGGGACGCCCGAGACCATCGACGTGAACGTGAGGCGGTTCCCGGTCACGCTGCCCGTGGTGGCGCCGTTCTCGAGAAGCACCTGCGCAGAACAGCCCGTCTGCGTGATGCACGCCGTCGGGAAGGGGCTGAACCCCGGCACGGAGCACGTCCCCGTGAGCGCGTAGCCGCCGGTGAAGTCGGCGCACGCGCCCGCGTCGTCCGCGGGGGTCGCGTCGGCAGGCCCTGCGTCGGTGGTGGTCGACGTGTCGGAGGGTGCGGCGTCGGCCGCGGTGGACGCGTCGGCGGGAGCGCCCGACGACGAGGAACACGCCGCGAGGAGGAGCGCGGCGAGCACTGCGGCCGAAGCGTGCGAACGGAACGAACAGATCATCGGGTCAACCTCCGAGGTGCGGTCGATCGCGCGCGGCGCTGCGACAGACACGTCGAAGGCTAGCGACTTGGAAGTCCGCCTGCGAGCGGGGCAAAAGAAACTTGAGTGGCGACAGAACGGGCATAGCTAGGCCCGTGCGCGCGGGAAGAAGGCCGCGGTGACCAGCGCGCCCGACGGACCCGCCTACGCCGAGAAGAAACCCTCCTGATTCGTGGTCCGGGCGCTCAGCCCGCCGGAGCGGATCCGCGCCCGATGGAGTGAGGCGTTGGTACGCCGGGGCCTCACGACGGAGGCGTCGCCCCCGCGCGCGGGGCCGAGGGCGCCCGTAGCAGCGGCAGCCCGCGCTCCCCCCGGCGCACCGCCTCGACGCGCGCCCTCACCTCCGCCGCGTTGGGCGGATCGAGCGCCAGCGCCGACTCATAGGCCGCGATCGCCGCGTCGCGGTCGCCCAGCTCCTGCGCCGCCTGCCCCAGGGCCAGGTGCACCGAGAGGCGCTCCGGGTCGAGCGACACCGCGTGCTCGGACAGCGCCCGTATCTCCGCCCACGACCGTGACTCCACCAGCGCGTCGAGGAGCTCCGAGAGCCCCTCCCGGTCGTGCTGGTCGAGGCGCACCACCGTGCGAAGCGCCGCCACGCGCTCGGCCTCCCGGTGCGCCCGCCCGTGCAGCGCCGAGAGCGCCCTCCACGCGTCCACCTGCGACGGGTCGCGGCGCGTGGCCTCGCTCAGGGCCGAGAGCGCCCTCCCGTCGTCCCTGGCCAGCCGGGCGGCCCTGGCCTCCAGCATCCTCACCGCGTAGCCGTCCCTGCCCCCCTCCCTGAGCGCGTCGAGCTCAGAGAGCGCCGCCCTCCCGTCTCGGGCCTCGATGGCCAGCGTCGCCCGCACCCACCTGGCCAGCGGCTGCGCGCCCTCCAGCCGGATGGCCGCCTCCGCCCGCCTCGCCGCCCCGGCCGAGTCGCCTCCCAGCAGCAGCGCCATCGCCGCGTCGGCCTGGGCGCCCGCGTCTCCGCTGCGCTCGTCGGCGGCGCGCACCATCGCCTCCCGGTCGCGGTAGCGGGCGCGGTCGACGACGTACTCCCGGTCGTAGGGCGCGAGGCGCGCTCGCAGCATGGCGCGGAAGGCCTCGTCGACCGCGTCGGCAGACACCCCGAGGGCGCGGGAGATGACCTCCGGCGTGGCGATCCCCTCGCCCCAGAGCGGGAGCATCGCGGCGACGCGCTCGAAGCCATAGCGCTCGATCATGAAGGCCACGAGCTGCGACGCGGCGTAGTAGGCCGTGAGCATGTCGTCGGCGTGGCGGGCGTGCGTGAAGGCGGTGTTGAAGTCCGCGACGCGAGGGAGCCGACCCCCGGCGAGCGCGCGGTGCAGCGAGGGGTCGTCCTCGCGGGCCCACTCGGGCCGGGCGTGGAAGGCCTCCCACTCGCTCAGCCCCTCGGTGAACCACCGCGGAACCCTGGAGCGGGAGCGCTGCACGGCGAAGACGTGGGCGAGCTCGTGCCAGACGATCTGCCCCCAGTTGAAGGGGCCTCCCCGGGGGGAGAGCGCCGTCACCACGCGGCCGAAGCACACGCCCTGGACGCCGATCTCGGGCACGCCCGCGGTGCGCACGGAGAAGTGTTCTGCGTCGGCGTAGAGCTCGATGGAGACAGGTCCCTCGGGGGTGTAGCCGTAGCGCCGCACCATGTCGTCCCAGGCCCGCCGCAAGAGCTGCGGAACGAACCGCCTCAGGATCGCCCTCTCCTCCCGGTGGTACCGGATGCGGAAGGGCCCGTCGGCCTCGACCACGTAGGACTCCGGGATGGTGCGCTCGTAGAAGTTGAGCAGGTTGGCCACCCGCACGTTGAAGCGGCTCTGCTCGAAGGAGCGCCGCAGCTCGGCCACGGCCTCCTCCTCGCGGCCCATCCGAAGCAGGTTGATGCCCAGGAAGGCCCTCATCCTGGCCCCGGCGCGACGGTCGCCCGCGATGCCGGGCCGCGCCAGCCCCTCGCCCATCAGCGTCGCCGCCTCGGCGTAGCGGTGCTGCCAGTCGGCGAAATCCGCGAGCACCTCGTACCCCTCGGTCCAGCTTGGGGCGACGGCGAAGAGGGCGTCGAAGGAGCGGCGCAGGCCCGGCAGATCGCCCTCGGAGAAGCGGGCGACGCCGCGCATGGTGAGCACGTCGAGGTCCCTCGGGTTGATCGCCGAGGCCTCGTCGAGCCGCCGACCTGCGCCGGCCACGTCGTCGTCGCGCAGCATCAGCGAGGCCTGCATCGCCATCGCGCCGGTGAGCCGGGAGTTGACCGCCAGCGCGGCCGCGAGGTCGTCCCGCGCGCGCGCCATGTCGAGGTCCGAGGAGAGCCGGGTGCGCGCCCTCAGCAGCAGCGCCCGGGGGTGCCTCGGGTTGGCCCGCAGCACCGCCGTGAGCGCCTCGCCGGCGGGGCCGTAGTCCTCCGTGGTGAGCATCAGCGCGGCCTGCTCGAGGTTGGTCTCCGCCCTCCCCGGCGCCACCCGGAGCGCGTCGTTGAAGGCCCCGTTGGCGTCTCGCACCGCCCCGAGGGCCCTCGCGGCCATACCCACGCAGGTAAGGAAGTCCGCGTCCCTCATCCGCGCCGCCGCCGCGCCCCGCGCCCCCTCGGCGCTTCCGTCGTTGAAGGCGTCGATGAGCCCGTTGGCCGCCTCGCGCGCCTCGTCGCGCCGCCCCAGCGTCGCCAGCCACGTCGCCGCCCTCGCCCTCGCCCTCCACGCCTCGCCGCGCGGCGTGAGCTCGATCGCCCGCTGCCATCGAGCGACCGCGTCCTCGTAGCGCCCTACGGCCACCAGCGCCTCGGCCTCCCAGCTCAGCCCCTCCGGGCGCGTGGCGGCGGCGCGCTGCATCCTCGTCGCAAGAGCCGTGAGGGCCTCGTGCTGCCCGGTCTCCCAGAGCCACCGGGCGCGCAGCCGATCGGCCTCCGTTCGCTCCGCGGGGCGCGCCGAGCGAAGGGCGGCCTCCACGGCGCCGTAGTCCCCCCGGTCGAGCGCCGAGCGGGCGCCGGTGAGGTCGGCCCACGCGGTCGAGGCGTGGAGCGCGAGGGCCAGCAGCGCCGCGCGCCAGCCCCGGCGAACGATCACGCGCTGCCGCCCCGGGTGCTGGTGAAGGCGCCCGGATCGATGCCCGCGACCTGCTTGTAGGCGTGCTTCCAGAGCGTCTCCGGGTCGCTGTCGAAGACCAGGTCGGCGTCGATGTCGGCGGGGAGCCAGGCGCCCTGGGCGACCTCCTCCTCGAGCTGCATCGGCGACCAGCCCGCGTAGCCGAGCAGCAGCCGGAAGTCCTGGTTGCGCTCTCGCACCACCGAGGCGAGCGCGTCGAGGTCGCCGGTCACGCCGAGCTCGTCCCCCGCGTCGATCTCCCCGGCGAGCGGAACCTCTCCCCGGCGGTAGAGCAGCCACCCGGTGTGCCCCTGCACGGGGCCTCCGCGGCGCGCGTCGCGGGCGAAGGGGCCGTCGTCGGGCAGCGGCGACTCGCTGGTGACGAGGTTGCTGCTCTGGAGGAGCTCGCCGACGCGGCCGAGGGCCTGGCCGTTGACGATCCACCCGAGCGCGCCCTTCTCGTCGTGGCGCGCGAGCAGGACGACGGTGTGATCGAAGTTCGGGTCACCCAGTCGAGGCGCCGCGAGGAGGAGGCAGGGCGCGAGGGTGCGTCGGTTGGTCATGAAGGTGACCCGGACGATAGCAGCGACGAACTACTCCGGCACCGTCTCGCCGCGCGCGGTCTTCTCCTCGCGGTCGAGCTCGATCACCTGGAGGAAGGGCGCCGAGATGCCGGGGTCGAACTGGCTCCCTCCGCAGCGCTCGACCTCGTTGATGGCCACGTCGTGCGGCAGCGCGCGGCGGTAGCTGCGGTCGCTGGTCATGGCGTCGTAGGTGTCGGCCACGGAGATGATGCGCGCGATGACCGGGATCGCCTCGCCCTTGAGCCCGAGGGGGTAGCCCTTGCCGTCCCAGCGCTCGTGGTGCAGGTGCACCCCCGGCAGCAGCGGGTGGAGGAACTTGATCGGCTCCAGGATCTCCCGCCCGTACCCCGGGTGCTTCTTGAAGATCTCGTACTCCTCCGGGGTGAGCCTGCCCGGGCGGTTGAGGTTGAGCACGCAGCCGATCTTGCCGATGTCGTGCATCAGCGCGGCCTGGCGCACCGTCTCGATGTGGTCGGGCGAGAGCTTGAGCTGCGTGGCCAGCACCCGCGAGTAGTACGCGACGCGGTCGGAGTGGCCCGCCGTGTAGCGGTCCATGGTGTCGATGGCGCGCGCGAGGCCCTGGATGGTCTGGTTGAAGGTGGCCTTGAGGTTCTCGTAGAGCCGGGCGTTCTCGATGGCCGCCGCGGCGCGCGAGCCCACCGCCGAGATGAGCTTGCGCTGGCCCTCGTCGAAGCGCCTGCCTCGCTGAAACCCGAGGGCCACCAGGAAGCCCATGATCTTCCCCCGGATGCGCAGCGGCACCGCGATCATCGCCTGCGCGATGTGCCGCTCGGAGGGGTTGAGCAGGAAGCGCCGCACCCTCGCCCCGCTCAGGTTGAGCACCTGCTCGCTGGCGAAGTGCTCCGCCAGCGTGGGGACGTCGCAGCCGAGCATCCCGAGGTCGCTCACCAGGTCGGCGATGAAGCGCGGGCTCTGCTGCCGGAAGCGCTCGACCATGCCGCTCTCCTCGTCGCCCATGTAGACGAGCGCGAGGTCGGCCTGCACGTCGTCGAGCGCCGCCGTCGCGACGGTGGAGAGCACCTCGTCGAGCGAGAGCGACGCCGCGATGGCCTCGCTGACCTTGTAGAGCGAGACCGCCTCGCGGAGCCGGAGGTTCTCCGCCGTGAGGCGCTTCTTCTCCAGGCCGCGCTGGATGATGTGCACCACCTCCTCGATGCGGAAGGGCTTCATCACGTAGTCGTAGGCGCCGTGCCGCATGGCATCGATGGCGGTCTCTACGGTGCCGAAGCCCGTCATGATGATCGTGACGATGCCGGGGTGGGTGCGGTTGAGCTCGTTGAGCAGCTCGAGGCCGCCCATGCCGGGCATCTTCAGGTCGGAGATGACGAGGTCGTACGCGTTGCCCTCGAGCTCCTTCAGGGCGCTCTGCCCGTCGTCCGCGGTGCGGACCTCGAATCCCTCGAGCGAGAGGAAGTCCGCGAGGATCTCCCGGATGACCTTCTCGTCATCCACCACCAGCACTCGGGGCGCCGCGTCGAAGAAGGCGTCCTCCATCGCGGCGGTACACTGACGGCTCGCGCCCGCTCCGTCAATCGTCGACGCAGCCCCCGAGCGGTTGCGCCGCCTACCGCGCGGTGTTAGCGCCCGGTAGGCTCCGATCCCCCTCACGATGGCATCCGCCCGCACCACCGCCGCGCTGTTGGTCTACGCGGGCTTCTCGCTCGTGGCGCTCACGTGGAGGCACGCGCTCGGAGCGAGCGCCCTCCACGACGGAGCGCCCCTCGGGGGCACGCACGCCATCGCGCTGCCGCTGGCCCTCTCGCTCGGCGCGCTCAGCGGCGTCGCCGTGGTCGGCCTGACGCGGGCGCTGGTCGCCCGGGCGTCGTGGGCCGCGTCGCTGGAGTCGGCCCTGAGGGAGGGGCTCGGCGGCACCCCCGCCCGCGAGCTGCGCTCCCTCGGGCTCGCCGCGGCGGTCGGCGAGGAGCTGCTCTTCCGAGGGGCCCTGCTCCCGGCGCTCGCCGGGTGGATCAACTTCCCCGCGGCCGCGCTCCTCACGGCGACGCTCTTCGGGCTGCTGCACATCCCGTCGAGCCGCGCCCTGCGCCCTTGGACCGCGAGCGCCTTCGTGATGGGCCTGCTCTTCGCGCTGCTCTACCGCCTCACCGGCGAGGTGCTCGCGCCCGTCACGGCGCACGCGCTGATCAACCTGGAGAACCTGGAGCTCCTGCTGCGGCCGGAGCCATCCCGAGCCGCGCCGGCGGCCCGTCGTCCGTCGTCGAGGGCGCCGGGGTCGAGGGCGCCGGGCCCGAGCCCGGGGCCGGGAGGATGAAGGGCTCGGCGTTGAAGGTGCCGCACTGGCGGTGGTCGCGGTGGAAGCCCCAGCGCAGATAGACCCGGCCGTCGCCCGAGAGGATCGCCGAGGGCGCCTCGCCGAAGGGCGCCGAGCGGCGCACGGAGTTGAGCGCCGCCACGTCGAAGGGCAGCACCCCGCTCGATCGCACGATGCCGAGGGAGTGCACCGCGCCCGCTCGGGTGAGGACGATCTCCACCGTGGTCACCAGCCCCTCGTCCTGCAGCGGGGAGTCGGCGGGCACGCGCCCGAGGCCCTCGAGGAAGCCGTCGGCGAAGAGCCGGTGGATGCGCCGGTGCATCGCCGTGAGGTAGGCCGCGAAGGGCGAGGCCGCGGTGCGAAGCGCCGTCTGGTTGCCCACGCGCACGTGCGGAACGAAGTTCTCGATGGCGGCCCGGTTGTCTCGCCAGCCGTCGGTGAAGCTGCCCCTCGCGGCGGAGCGGCGGCGCCTCGCCTCCTCGGCCTCGCGCTCGATGCGCGCGTCGCCGATGATGGACGCGTAGGTGCTCCAGGTGGGCGTGAGGGAGTCGAGCGCCCGGCGCGCCCCCATGCCCCGCAGGCCCTGGAAGCCGCCGCTGGACGTGCTCGTCGCGCCTCCGCCGTTGGCCCCGTTGGCGCCCTGCGCTCCGCTCGCCACCTCGATGGACCCTGCGCCCCCCGGCACCGGATCGCCCGCGGCCCCCTCGCGCCCGACGGCACCGGCGGTGGAGGGAGCCGAGCCGCTCCCCGGAGCGCGATCACCCTGCGGCGGAGTGGCCGGGTTGGGGCGGTTCGCGGCGGCCGCGGCGGTGCGAGGCCGGGGGTCGGGCACCCGGTCGGAGCGACCTTCGGAGTTCTCCGAGTCGGCGCTCACCTGACGGTCGGCGTTGCCCGGGTTCCTGGGATCGGTGCGGTTGGGAGCGCCCCCTGCGCGGGGGTTGGACTGGTCGCGCTCGAGGTTGCGGAGCGCGGCCTGCGTCTCCTCGGCCACGTTGCGGTTGCTCTGCGCGAGGTGCTGCGGGTCTTCCGGGACGGGCTCCTCGTTGGGGTTCACCTGGTCGACGAAGCGCTGCAGCGGAGGCGGCCTCACCGCAGGCGGAACCACCGGCGCCGCAGCCACCGGCACCGGAGGCGTCGGCGGGGCTTCGGGGGCTCGGGCGGCGGGCGGTGTGGGCGGCGGAGGGGTGCGCTCGCGACGGGCCACCTGCCGTTGCTGTTGCTGAGGCGACGGCAGAGGAGGCGTGGCGGCGCTCTGCGGCGGAGGAGGCTCCGGGGGGTACTCGAACTCCATCTCCGAGACGCTGGGAGCGCCAGCCCCGGGCTGGGCGAGAAGGCGCGGTCGATCGGAGCCGACCCGGTCGGCGATGACCTTGGTGCCGCTGGCGAAGAGCAGGTGCAGCAGCAACGACGCGCTGATCCACAGATAGATGGGGATCAGGTATTCACGCGGCCGCATGGGGTTCCGTACCACCCGACCGGGGGGGTCGCAACGCGGAGGCTCAGCCGCCGTCGTGCTCGTCGTGAAGCGGCGGGAGCGAGTGGACGCCCGACTCGTAGCCCGCGGGAGAGAGGGCCTTCCAGCGCTCTCGCCACTGCGACGGCAGGTGCACCGTGATCTCGAGCCGAAGGCCCGAGATGGCCTCCGCCACGGCGTCGCGACGGCCCTCGAGGGAGGCCTTGGCGCGCACGTCGCTCACATAGCGGGTGAAGCTCGGAAACGATCCCCCCAGACCCGCGACGAGGTCGTCCCTCAGCCGACGAAGCAGCCCCGGAGCGCTGCCACCGGAGCCCAGCGCCACCACCACCTCGCCGACGTCGGCCACCGCGAGGTTGGTGAAGGTGCACCACCGCGTCTGGTCGATGGTGCACAGCAGGAAGCCGTCGGATAGAGACCGGGCGTGAAGCCGGGCGCAGAGGGCCTCGTCGCGCACCGAGCACATCACCAGGAAGGGGCGCGGGTCGAGGTCGGCCTCGACGAACTCCCTCGCCTCCCAGCGGGCGCGATCGTCCGAGGCCCTGATCACGGCCTCCAGCGAGGGCATCAGCGCGGGAGAGACCACCGTCACCCTCGCCCCGGCCGCGAGCAGCCGACGCGCCTTGTCGAAGGCCTCGCGGTCGCCGCCCACCACGAGGCACGGACGGTCTTCCACCAAGAGCCCGACCGGGAAGGTCTTCATGACGATGCCCCGTAGCCTATCGCAGTGCCCCGGCGCCGGGCCGCATCTTCGTAGCGACAATCGCGGAATCGGCGTATCCCTTCGGCCCGCCGTCGGGCCACCGCAGCCCGAAGGTGCTCCCGCGACATGAAAGCCATCGACCTCCCGGACGACCTCGCGAAGACCCTCACCCGCTTCCACGCGGAGCGCATCCCGTTGGAGTCCCTGAGGCGTCGGCTCCGTGAGGCCGCCGGGTCGCCCGAGTCGCTGCACCGCATCGACGGGCACATCACCCCGCCGCCGGCCGACTGCGCCGTCAGCGCGCCGGACGCCGACACCGACGAGGCCCGGCAGCTCGCCGCGGAGGGCGCCGAGGCCATCCGCCGTGGCGAGCTCGCGGTGGTGGTGCTCGCGGGCGGCATGGCGACCCGCTACGGCTCGGTGGTCAAGGCCCTCGCGCCGCTCAACACCCCTGGAGACGAGCGCTTCCTCGACGTGAAGCTCGCGGACGTGGCGCGCTGGTCGGGCAGCGTCCGGGCGGCGCTGATGACCAGCTTCGCGACGCACGACCTCATCGCCGCGGCGCTCGTCGACGAGCCCCCGCCCGGCGCCGAGCTGGTCACGCTGGCGCCGCAGTTCGTGTCGCTGCGGCTGACCCCCGAGGGGGAGATCTTCCTCACCGACGAGGGCGTCCCCTCGCCCTACGCCACGGGCCACGGCGACCTCCCGCAGGCCCTCGCCGCCGCGGGGACGCTCGCCGCGTGGCGCGCCGCGGGGGTGCGCACGGTGCTCGTCTCCAACGTCGACAACCTCGGCGCGACCATCGACCCGACGCTCTACGCGATGCACCGTCGCAGCGGCGCGCAGGTCTCCGTCGAGCTGGTGGAGAAGCAGGGCGGCGACCGCGGTGGGCTCCCCGTGCTGCACGACGGACGGCTGGTGCTGGCGGAGGCGTTCAGGCTGCCCGCGGGCTTCCCCGACCGGGAGTTTCCGCTCTTCAACACCAACACCCTCTGGATCGACCTCGACGCCATCGAGGCCCAGCACCCGTGGACCTGGTGCGCCGCGCGCAAGACCGTCGAGGGGCGCGACGCGATCCAGTTCGAGCGGCTCATCGGAGAGCTCACCTGGTGGTTCGAGACGCGCTACCTGCACGTCACCCGGGAGGGCGCCGCGTCGCGCTTCCTTCCCATCAAGGAGTACGACGACCTCGAGCGCAACCACGACGCGCTCGTCGCCATGATCACCGCGCAGCGCGGCTGACGCTCCCTCCCCCGATGGGCGCGACCCTCGCGCGGTAGCCCGCCACCATCAGCAGGGCGAAGAGCACCGGCGTCAGGAAGACGGTCCAGAGCCCCTCGAAGCCCGGCATCGGGCGCACCAGCCGCGCCTGCACCACCAGGCCCGCGAGGGTGCTGAGCCCCCCCAGCGCGGCCCACGTGAGGGTCGCCCCGCGAGCCCACGGGGCGCCCTTCGACCAGGCCCAGGCGAGCGCCACCGCGGCCGTGGCCAGCGCGACGTCCGCCGCGCCGAAGAGGGTGCCGTACCGCTCGGGCAGCCAGCCGCCGCTCGCCGCGAGCACCCTCAGCCCGCCGGTGAAGCGCAGCGCCTGCAGGCCCACGAGGCCCGCCATCGAGGCGCCCTCCCACGCGCGCCGCAGCGGACCGGCGCCCAGCCAGAGCGCGCTCAGCCCCACCGCCAGCGCGGGGGCGACAGCGGCGTGATGCAGCGCGCCCGACGAGGCGCCCACCGCCGCCGCCAGCCAGGCGAGGAGCCCCGCGGCCGTGATGGCGGGCACGGCCGCGCCCTTCGCGCCGCGCGCGACGGTGGGGACGATGAGCAGGGCGGCGGTCACCGAGGCGCCCATGACGGCGGCGAAGAGGAGGCGGGCGAGGTCGTTCACGGCGCGCAGACATAGAGGCCCAGGGGCGGTGGCCGCAACGGCCGTTCGGGGCGCGGCGCAGTTGGGGTACTGTCCGCGCCATGTTGGAGCGCACGTTCACGCTGAAGGCGAGCGACGGCACCGAGGTGTTCGTCTACGGATGGCTTCCCGAGTCGACGCCCCGCGGCGTGGTGCAGGTCGCGCACGGGCTCGCCGAGCACGCCGGGCGATACCGCCGCTTCGCGGAGGCCTGCGTGGCGCGCGGGCTCGCGGTCTACGCCGACGACCACCGGGGGCACGGGCGCACCGCCAGGGAGGGCGCGCTCGGGTACTTCGGCGCCGAGCACGGGTGGCGCGTGGTGCTCGATGACCTCTACCGCCTCGGGGACCACATCACCGGCCAGCACCCGGGGGTGCCCAGGGTGTTCTTCGGGCACAGCATGGGCTCGTTTCTGACGCAGCAGGTGCTCTTCGAGCGGGGCGACCAGCTCGCGGGCGCGGTGCTCTCCGGCTGCGCGAGCGCAGTGAGCAACCCGCTGGCTCCCATCGGGCGCTTCGTGGCCCGGGTCGAGCGCGCCCGCGTCGGCGCGACGAAGCCCTCCGCCCTGCTCACCCGCATGAGCTTCGGCGACTACAACCGCGCCTTCGCCCCCAACCGCACGGAGTTCGACTGGCTCTCCCGCGACCCGGCGGAGGTGGACAAGTACATCGCCGACGACCGCTGCGGCTTCGAGGCGAGCACCCAGCTCTGGATCGACCTGCTCGGCGCGATGCCCGCCCTCGGCGCCCCGACCAACCTCGCGCAGCTCCCGAAGGACCTGCCGCTCTACCTCACCGTGGGAGAGCGCGACCCGCTGCACCGGGGGCTCAAGGACTTCCACGCCCTGGTCGAGGGCTACGAGCGCGCGGGCATGCGCAACGTGACGGTGCGGGTGTGGCCCGACGCGAGGCACGAGATCCTCAACGAGACCAACCGCGACGAGATCACCGAGGCGATTCTCCGGTGGGTCGATGAAGAACCCCTGAAGAAGGGGAGTTGACGTCCGCGGGGGCGCTCCCGATAGACACGCCGCTCGAGGGCAATGGAGCTCTGGGCAAAGGGAGTGACGACCATGGCAAGCACGGCGGGTAGTGATGTTCTGAAGAAGGGCTCCGAGGGCGCCGCGGTGAGGACCCTGCAGGAGAACCTCAACAAGTTCGGCTACGGGCTCAACGTGGACGGCAAGTTCGGCGACGCGACCTACGGCGCCGTGGTGCACCTGCAGAAGGCCTTCGGCTACACCGTCGACGGCATGGTGGGCCCCGGCACCCAGACGCTCATCACCCAACAGATCGGCTACAACTGGAACAAGAACAAGCCCACCACCTGAGTCAGCCTCCGGGCGCACTCAGGAAGCGGGCCTTCTCCGCCGGGGTCGCGATGCGGCAGGTGTCGCTCTTGCCGAACCAGCGGTAGCGGTTGCGCGCGATCCAGCGGTAGATCCCGTCGCGCACGACCCTCGGCACCCAGCCGAAGCACCCGATCATCCTCCACGGCATACGCAGCCGCCTCGCCACGCGCAGCGCCGCGTCCGAGTGCGACCACACCACGCCGTCTTCCACCAGCAGCACCGTGTCGGGGTCGCCCTCCGGGGGCGTCACCCCGTGGCGGGTGAGCAGCGAGCGCCCCGCCTCGGACTGCAGCGACGCGAAGCGCAGCTCCGTCGAGGCCTCTCGGCTGAGCACGAAGTCCACCGCGTGGTTGCAGAGGTTGCAGTGGCCGTCGAAGAGCATCACCGGGGGGTCGGCGTTCATGGGTGGCGCCCGAAAGGTAGCGCGACGCGCCTCTGGTCGGCGACCCCGGATGGCGCTACCTCATCGGGTATGCGAAGCGCGACGATGGTGATCGATGGCATGACGTGCGGCGGCTGCGTGGTGTCGGTGAAGCGCGTGCTGGAGCGCGTGCCGGGAGTGAGCGACCTGCAGGTCGAGGTCGGCGAGGCGAGGCTCACCGTCGACGACGTCCTGGTGACCGAGGCCGCGCTGCGACAGTCCGTAGAGCGCGCGGGCTTCGAGGTCGAAGAGGTGGTCTGGTCCAACGGCTGAGGTCGGTCGCCCACGCAGCGGCTTGCGCTCTCCTGCCGACGGCCTGACAACGGCCGCCGATGGACACCTCGCGCAAGCCCAACGCACTGATCCACGAGCGCTCCCCCTACCTGCTGCAGCACGCGCACAACCCGGTGGCCTGGGAGCCCTGGGGCGACGCCGCCTTCGCGCGCGCCCTCGCGGAAGACAAGCCGGTCTTCCTCTCCATCGGCTACAGCGCCTGCCACTGGTGCCACGTGATGGAGCGGGAGAGCTTCGAGGACGAGGCCACCGCCGCGCTGCTCAACGAGCGCTTCGTGTCCATCAAGGTCGACCGCGAGGAGCGCCCGGACGTCGATCAGGTCTATCAGCTCGCCCACCAGGTGGTGTCGCAGCGGGGCGGCGGCTGGCCGCTGTCGATGTTCCTCACGCCCGAGCGGCGGCCGTTCTACGGCGGGACCTATTTCCCCAACCAGGCCCGCTACGGGATGCCGTCGTTTCGCGACGTGCTCGCGGCCATCCTCGACGCCTGGACCGCCCGCCGCGACGACGTCGCCGCGCAGGCCGCCGAGCTCGCCGGCGCCCTCTCCCGCGTCGGCCGCCAGGACCCGTCCGCCGGAGCCGTCGCCCCCAACGCGCTGGAGCGAGCGCTCGGACGGGTGCTCCCTCGGGTCGACCCGCAGTACGGCGGCTTCGGTCGGGCGCCCAAGTTTCCCAACACCATGACCCACGACCTGCTGCTCGTGGGCGCGGCGATCGACGTCGGCGACCTCGGGGCGCGCTGCGCCGACGCCACGCTGCTCACCCTCCAGCGCATGCGCGAGGGCGGCATCTGGGACCACCTCGGCGGAGGCTTCGCCCGCTACTCGACGGACGGCGAGTGGAAGGTGCCCCACTTCGAGAAGATGCTCTACGACAACGCGCAGCTGCTCCGCCTCGCGGTCGACGCCGCGGGCCTGGTGCGAGCGCAGCAGGGCGACGAGACCCGACGGGAGGCGCTGCTCTCCATCGCGAAGGACACGCGCGAGTACCTGCTGCGAGAGATGCGCTCCCCCGACGGGATCTTCTATTCCGCGCAGGACGCCGACAGCGAAGGCGAGGAGGGCCGGTTCTTCGTGTGGACCGCCGCGGAGATCGAGGCCGTCGCGGGACCCGCCGACGCGGAGGTGTTCTGCGCCGCCTACGACGTGAGCCGGGAGGGCAACTTCGAGCACGGCCGCTCGGTGCTCTGGACCCCTCGACCGATGGAGCAGGTCGCCGCCTCGCTCGGCCGCCCTCCTTCCGAGGTCGCCGCGGTGATCGAGCGGGTGCGCCCGAAGCTGCTCGCCGCCCGGGAGCGCCGCCCCCACCCGATGCGCGACGACAAGTGCCTCGCCTCATGGAACGGCCTGCTCCTCGGCGCCCTCGCCCACCTCGGCGCCACGCTCGACGAGCCCGACGCCGTCGCCGTGGCCCGCGACGGGCTCTACGCCTGGCGCGACCGGGCGCTCACCGACGGCGCCCTCGCCCACGCCATCAAGGACGGCGAGGCCTACGGCACCGGCTTCCTCGACGACCACGGCGCCCTCGCCAACGCCGCCGTCGACGTCTTCGAGGCGACCTTCGACCCCGACGCGCTCGCCCTCGCCCGCGCGCTCCTCGACGCGGTGCTCGCCCGCTTCGTCGACGCCGAGACCGGCGCCCTCTGCTTCACCCCGGCCGACGCCGAGGTGGTGCTCTACCGCTCCCGGGACGCCTTCGACCACGCCTACCCGGGCGGCGTCGGGCTCTGCCTCGAGGCGCTCCTCCGCGTGGCCGAGCTCACCGGCGAGGAGGGCTACCGCGCCGCCGCCGACCGGGCGCTCACCCTCTACGCCGCCTCCGCGACGGACAACCCCATGGGCATGGGATCGGTGCTCCGAGCGGTCGATCGCGCCACCCGGGGGAGCGTCGAGGTGATCGTGCTGGGAGATCCTTCGCGCGACGACACCCGGGCGCTGCTCGCCGCGGCGCGCTCGGTCTTCCTCCCGCATCGGCTGCTGGTGTGCGCTCCCGACGAGGAGGCCGCCGTCGCCATGGGGGTCGACCGTGAGCTGGTGATGGGTCGCTCGTCCGGCGAAGGGGGCGCCCCGAGGGCCTACGTGTGCCGGGGGACCACCTGCGAGGCGCCGGTCGGAGACGCGGCCTCGCTGCTGGAGACGCTGCGTCGCGTGCTCCGCGAGTAGGCATCCATGGTCAGTGGCCGTCGGGCCTACTCGGGCTTCTTCTTCTTTCCGAAGAGGGAGATCTCGTGGGTCAGCAGGGCCTTCATCGCGGACACCGACACCGGCTGGCGGAGCTTGTCGACCAGCGACCCGTCGGGGCGCGCCGGCACCAGGCTCCGCGGCACCGCGTCGAGGGGGAAGAGCGGTCGACCGAAGAGCGGCGCGATGCCCGCGGCGATGGCGCGCTGCCGGTCGGCGCTCGCCAGCGTGAAGAGGTTCTTCAGCCCGCGGAACACCTTCTCCTGCGAGGGTGACGGCCGCTCTCCCGAGTGCGAGGCGAGCGCGGCGTCGAGCAGCAGCGCGAGGTGCGAGAGGCTCTGCGCGAAGCGCGGGTCGGCGGGCGGGGCGCTCAGCAGCTCGTCCTGGAGCACGCCCCACAGCGCGAGGGTGATGGCCTCGCTGCGCATCGCGTCGGCGCTCGGGAGGGCGGCCAGCAGGGTCGCGGCGGCGGAGTCGGGCGCCTCGGCGCGGATGCGCTGCACGATGCCGGTGATCTGGAGCGACGGGTTGGAGCGCAGCAGGTCGGGGTTGGTGCGCGTCGGCTCGACCGGAAACTCCGAGCGCGAGAGCGGGACGTCCGTCGCGTCGAAGGAGACGGGCAGCACCGTGATGCGCGCGTCGTCGACGATGCCGAGGGACTCGAGCTCCTTCATCGCCTCGGAGAGCATCGCGCGCACGACGGCCATGCTCTGCGGGCGGCGCGCGGGGTTCTTCTCGAGCATCGCCGCGACCAGCTCGCCGAGGCGCGCGTCGACCAGCTCCGGGCGGTGCATCGCGATGGGCTCCGGGGCCATGGTGAGCTGCTGCGTGATGAGCACCATGTCGGAGTCGCCCAGGAAGGGCCGGCGCCCCGCGAGGCACTCGTAGAAGATCACCCCGAGCGAGTAGACGTCCGACACCGGGGCGACCTCGCCGTAGCGACGGTCGATCTGCTCGGGGCTCATGTACGCGGGCGTGCCGACCACGGTGCCCGCCCGGGTGATGCTGCCGCCCTCCTGCTCGCCGCTGTCGCGGAGGTGGGCGATGCCGAAGTCGAGCACCTTCACCCGGCCCTCGCGGCCCGACTCGGTGAGCACCATCACGTTCTCGGGCTTGAGGTCGCGGTGCACGATGCCGAGGCGGTGCGCGGCGTCCATGGCGTCGCACACCTGCGAGGCCACCCGGGCGAACTGGTCGAGCGGCATCGGCCCGTCGCGGCGCAGGAGGTGGTGCAGCGCGATGCCCTCCAGGTACTCCATCACCAGGTAGATGCCGACCTCGTCGTGCACGCCGAAGTCCGTGACGAACACGGTGTTCTCGTGGCGCAGCCGGCTGCACGCCACGGCCTCGCGGCGAAAGCGCTCGGCCACCGTGTCGTCGTCGGAGAACTGCGTGTGCAGCACCTTCACGGCGTAGGGGGTGCCCAGCGCGACGTGCTCGGCGCGGTACACCGAGCCCATGCCGCCGGTGCCGAGCTTCTCCACGAGGCGCAGGTTGCCGACGACCCGGTCGAGGTTGCGGTCGACCTTCGAGGGCTTGAAGGACGCGCCGCAGCGGCCGCAGCGGCTGGCGGTGCTCACCACGGGGTTCGCGCACTTCGGGCAGGCGGCTCTCATGCGCGGGATCGTAGTCGAGGGAGGGGGCCCGAGCGAGCCGGACGAGGCGGCAGAGGGCGCGCGAGGGCTATGGTTTCGACCTGGGAATGCGTCTATCTTCCGCCGCCCACTTATCCAGCCAAGGGATGGAGATTCATCGATGACCGAGACCGTTGACGCCTCTGCGATCCGCCGCGCGCTCGACCAGAGCCGCGGGCAGCGCACCCAGATCACCCGCGGCGCGCCGCTCCCCATCGACACCGCGCACGTGGTCGGCGCCTGCCCCAACTGCGGGCACCTGGGCGCGACGATCCTCGGGTTTCCTGACCCGCCGTACGCCGGTCCGCAGGGCCAGCCGCGCTACCGCGGCGCCAAGGAGCTCACGAAGTTCGTCGAGGAGCTGTTCAAGAACCCGCCTCCGCTCCCCGCGGCGGAAGACCCCTCGGAGCCCTCGAAGACCGTCGGGCAGCCCCCCAACTGGAAGGGCCTCTGCGTCTGCGGCGCGAAGATCATGCCCCCGCAGCCCGACCCCCGCACCGGCGAGATGGTCAGCGTCGAGGGCGCGACCCCGCGGCGCGTCTGCGGCGTGCGCTTCATCAAGGCGATGCCGGGATCGGGCTCCGAGCTGGTGGTCGAGGCCCTCTCCGGCGGCGACGGCGGCGTGCCGTACACCGACGGCGTGGTGATCCGCACGCGGCTCTTGCGCGCGCCGCTCGACGGGGCGGAGACGGAGGTGTCGGACACCGTCGACGACGAGACCATCGAGAAGACCTTCGGCCGGCCGCTCACCCTCGCCAAGACCTGGAAGCTCGTGCTCGACGCGGCCGCCAAGGGCGAGGAGGTCATCAAGGAGGTGGAGCCCGGGTACTGGATCTGGGCGGGCCCCAAGGAGGACGCGGGCCTCGAGCAGCGCGTGAAGGACCTCGTGGGCGAGGACAAGCAGAAGGCGGCCTTCCCGCTGGCGATGCTGCCGCAGATGGCCCCGATGCCGCAGGGCCCGGCCTTCCCGCAGTGGGCCTACGAGCACTCCGAGGCGATCCAGAAGGGTGACCTCCGAGCGGGCGTGGTGATGGACCAGTCGGCGACGCGCAAGCTGCTCCAGGGGCAGATGGAGCGCGTGGGCCTCGGGTGGCAGGAGCAGAACGACGGCATGGTGCTGGTGGCCACCGCGGGCGAGCTGCTCTGGCCGATGGAGGTGCCGATCGTGGCGCTGGGCGCGGCGCACCTGGGGTGGTTCCTCGGGGAGACGACGGCGGCGGCGGTGGGCGAGACGATGGCGCGCATCACCGAGGTGAAGCGCTTCGCCGACGCGGTGCGCGCCGAGCGGCCGGAGATCACCTTCCAGGCCCAGGGCACGCAGCTCATCCCGAAGCGGGCCGACGGCACCCTCGGGCGCGCGCTCAACCTCATGGACATGCCCTTCCGGATGCCGCCGGGGAGCAAGGACTTCAAGCGCGAGATCCGCTTCGCGTGCGACGAGCTGCCGAAGAACCTCGACCCCACCCGGTGGTGCCCCTGCGGCGACAAGGCCTGGGTCTGCGCCCGCATCTTCCCGGCCCGCGTGGTCGAGCAGTTCAAGCAGGCCACCCAGGGCAAGAGCCCGAAGATCATCGAGCAGTGGAACGACGCGCTCCTCGTCGCGGTCATCTCCGACGACCGGCACGTGCGCATCCCCACGCAGGAAGAGCTGGAGGGCGCCGGGCTCAAGGGCGACATCTTCGACCGCCGCCTCGCCGAGGAGCTCCCCAACAGCATCTTCGCCGTCGACGTCTCCATGCACGAGGACAAGAACCAGAAGCGCGCGCTGCTGGCCTTCGGTCCGCTGGTGGCGAGCGTGGTGATCAACGACCACCTCATCAGCGCCCTGCACGGCGCCTGCGGCAAGCCGCTGCGCGGCGACGAGGTCTCCGCCGTGGTGACCACGCCCAACGTGATCTGCCTCCACGAGCCGGGCTTCGACGACGACCGGCTGGAGCAGGTGCTCGACATGGGCGCCGCGATGGACGGCCTCCCCGCCGACGTGAAGCCTCCCTTCGACCTCTCCTGGGACGTCTCCCTCACGGCCGCCCCGGTGGGCCGCTTCGTCAACCTCAACCCCGCCCCTCCGGGACAGGGTCCGCAGCAGGGCCCCCAGGCTCAGGCCCAGGCCCCGCGCGGTCGGTGATACCCTCCCTCGCGCTTCGATGATCGACAGCGCAACCCTCCGCTCCCACTACACCGCCTTCCTCCGACCCGATCGGGTGCTCCTCACGGGGCACTCGCATCAGGCCTGGCCCGACGTCGCGCGCGCCGCGCTGCTGGAGTGCTTCGACGACGCCGCCCTCCACGTCGACGACAAGTGGGGCGCCGCGTTCGCCGTCGCCGACGAGGTGCGCGCCGCCCTCGCCTCCGCGCTGGGAGGGCGCCCGCGGGACTACGCCCTCGACGCCAACACCCACGCCCTGGTGACCCGCTTCCTGAGCGCGCTGCCGCTGACGACGCGGCGGCACCTGGTGAGCACGGCCGGGGAGTTCCACACGCTGCACCGTCAGCTACGGAGGCTCGCGGAGGAGGGCGTGCGCGTGACCCTCGTCGACCCGTCGCCGGTCGACACCCTCGCCGAGCGCCTCGCCGCCGCGGTGACCGACGACACCGCCGCCGTGCTCTGCTCCTCGGTGCTCTTCGAGACCTCGAGCCTGGTGCCCGGCCTCGGCGAGCTCGCCGCCCGCTGCCGCGCGCGCTCGGTGCCGCTGCTCATCGACGCCTACCACCACTTCGTCGCCGTCCCCTTCGACCGGGCGGCGATCGGCGACGACGTGTTCGTGCTCGGCGGCGGGTACAAGTACGCCCAGTGGGGCGAAGGGGTGTGCTTCCTCGGCGTGCCCGCAGGGTGCGACCTGCGCCCTGTGCTGACCGGGTGGTTCGCCGACTTCGCCCACCTCGCCGACCGACGCACCGACGCGCCCGTGCTCTACGGCCGCGACGGCGCCGACCGCTTCGCCGGCGCCACCTACGACCCGGTGAGCCACTACCGCGCCCGGGCCGTCGCGCGCTTCTTCACCGCCCAGGGGCTTCAACCCGCCGCGCTTCGAGATCTCTCGCTTCGGCAGACCGGGCGAATCATCGCGCGGGCCGACGCGCTGGGCCTCGACGTCGCCACGCCGCGGGGCGACGGCCGGCGCGGGGGCTTCGTGTCCCTCCGGGTGCGCGACGCGGGCGCCGCCACGGCCGGGCTCGCGGCGCAGGGGATACACGTCGACTCGCGGGGAGAGCTCGTGCGGCTGGGCCCGGCGCCCTACACCACGGACGAGGAGATCGATCGGGCGATGGAGGCGCTGAAGCCATGGGCTCTGTGAGAGGTTTCGCGATGGTGGCGTGCGCGCTGCTGGCGGGGTGCGCGGCCACGGCCACCACGGCGGCGCCGGGGCGAAGCGCCGAGGAGGTGGCCCTCGCCCGGGTGGCGGCGATCCACGGAGGCGCCGGGCCCTTCGCGGTGGCGGGCTACCGCATGGGAGAGCGGGCGCTGTCGGAGTTCTCGATCCAGCGGGGGAGCTTCGACGTGGAGGTCGAGCACACCTCGCCCGCGGAGGTGCAGTACAGCTGCATCGCCGACGGCGTCGCGGCGTCGACCGGGGCCAGCGTGGGGCGGCTCAACCTCCGACGAGTGGACGCCGCCGACGGGGCGACCCGCACGCAGGTGCGCGACCGTCGCAGCGGGCGAACGCTGGTGCTACGGCTGACCGAAGGGTTCCTGGCGAGGTTTCGCGACGTCCCGATGCCGGGCCTCGGGGCGGCGGGGCGGACGGTGCTGGGGCTCCGCGACGAGGAGATCTTCGAGGTCGTGTCCGATCGAGGAAGGGAGAGCCCATGAGCGACGAGGCCTTGCCGTTCAAGCTGAGCCGGGAGAGCAGGATCCGCGTCGACCGAGACGGGCACATCTGGCACGAGGGCGAGCGGGTGCTGCACCCGGGCCTCGCGCGCACCCTCGCCCGCTGGATCGACCTCGACGACAACGGCCGCTACGTGATGCGCAACGCGCTCGACTGGTGCTTCGTCACCGTCGATCACACGCCGCTGGTGGTGCGCTCGGTGCGGCTGGAGACCGACCCCTCGATGCGCGTCGAGGTGGAGCTCTCGGACGACAGCACCGAGGCCCTCGACCTGAGTACCGTGCAGGTCGACCCCGACGGGGTGGTGTACGCCCACGTCCGCGGGGGCAAGCTGCTCGCGCGCTTCGACCGGCAGCCGTCGTTCAAGTTCCTGGAGCACGTCGACACCGACGACCGGGGGCTGATGACCTTCGTGCTGGGCACGAAGTCCGTGCGCATCGCGCCGCTGGAGCGGGGCGAGACGCTGGTCCCACCGGCCCCGCCCATCCGCCCGGTGACCGGACGCACCTGACAGGGTGAAACGCCGCCACGAATCCCCGGGACATCGGCTGCACGCGGTTGACCCCGCTCGCGGCACGGTGCTACCGCCTCCGCGAGCAAGCCATTGATCCCCACGGTCACGCTCTACACCCGGCTCGGCTGCCACCTCTGCGATGACGCGAAGGCGGTGCTCGACGCCGTGCGGGCCGAGCACCCCTTCGAGCTCGCCGTGGTGGACATCGATCAGGAGCCTGCGCTGCGGGCCCGCTACACCAACGACGTGCCGGTCATCGCCGTCGGCGGTCGCACGGCGTTCAAGTATCGACTCACCGCGGACGCCCTCCTGGCGCGCCTCCGCCGGGACGAAACGCAGGAACCATGACCGCTCCCCGCAACCCCAGCATCCTGGTCGCCACTGGTCTCTTCGTCGTCGCGGCCCTCGCGGCGGCAGTGGGCTTCGGCGCCGCGGCCCTCGACGGCGAGCACCGCCGCTCCACGGCCCTCATCACCGCGCTCCGCCCCGACTACGTCGGCGACGACCGCGTCGCGCCGGACTTCAACCTCCGCGACCGGGAGGGGCGCTCGGTGCGCCTGAGCTCCCTGCGCGGCCGCACGGTGGTGCTGCACTTCTGGTCGAAGGAGTGCCCCCCCTGCATCGAGGAGCTGGCGGAGTCGCTGCCCGCCTTCGACGAGCTGGTGCAGGGCGCCCCCGAGCTCGCGCTGGTGCTGGTCACCGTCGACCGCGACTGGGAGAGCATCGCCCCGCTCATCGCGCCGTCGATGCGCGCGCCGATCCTCTTCGACCCCGACCGCAGCGTGGTCGAGCGGCGCTACGGCACCAAGCTCTTCCCCGAGACGTGGATCATCGACCCCCGCGGCGTGATTCGCGCCCGCTTCGACCGCACGCTCGAGTGGACCAACCCCGCCCTGCTCTCCTTCGTCCGCTCGTTCTGATCGGGCGTGGCGCCTTCGGGCGCCGGTGCTTGACCCCACGCGGAGGCCCTTCTACACCGCTGCCCCATGCATCCGGTCATGATCACGGTCCCAGGGTGGGCGTTCAAGTTCATCGTCCCCGCCCTCATCCTGTGGGGGCTCTACTCCATCGTCGTCAACGTCAACCGCAGCGGCTCCGCTCCAGCGAAGAAGCCCGCGGAAGGTGACGCGAAGGGCGCGGCCGCCGACAAGGGGCCCATCGCCGACTCGCCCGCCAACGCGCTGCTCTCCATCGCCATCGGCATCGGCGTCTTCGCCTACGCCGCCCCGCTCGGCCTCCACGGCTCCAACGGCGAGAAGGCCGTCCAGGTCCTCAAGGGCTTCGCCCGCGGCCCCATCTGGAAGGGCGTCTGGGAGTCGCTGCCCATCTACTCGTACGGCGTGATGCTCGGCCTCTCGCTGGTGGTCGGCTGGTACGTCGTGCTCGGGCTCACCGACCGGCAGGGCCTCCCCCGCGACAAGATGGCCGACTGCTACGTCTTCACGGCCTTCATGGCCGTCGTCGGCGCGCGGGTGCTCTACTTCCTCACCAACCTCGACGAGTTCTCCTCGCCGCTGCAGATCCTCCAGCTCCGCTCCGGCGGGCTCGTGGCCTACGGCGGCTTCCTCGGCGGCCTGCTGGGCAGCGCGATCTACCTCTACCGCAACGGCTTCTCGCTCTGGAAGTGGGCCGACGCCGCGGTGCCCGCGCTCGGCTCCGGGCTCATGATCACCCGCCTCGGCTGCTACATGTACGGCTGCGACTTCGGCGAGCCGCTGCCGCCCCGCGCGCCCGGGTGGCTGAAGTTCCTCGGCACCTTCCCCCACTGGCACGACGGGCACGGCGCCCCCGCCTGGCAGCAGCACGTGCGCCTCGGGTTCCGCGCGACCCGCGACGTCTGCGAGCGCGCCTACCACGGCCTCTTCAACACCGCCGACGGGCTCTGCCACATCGCCCCCACCACCGAGCACTCGGTGCCCGTGCACCCGACGCAGCTCTACGAGTCGCTGCTCGGCCTCTGCATCTTCGCGACGCTCCTCTTCATGTGGCGCCGCCGCCAGTGGGAGGGCCAGATCTTCATCACCTTCTGGATCGTCTACGGCATCGGCCGGGGGCTCCTCGAGGTCATCCGCGACGACGCCGAGCGCGGCACCGTGGGCAACCTCTCCACCTCGCAGTTCATCGCCCTCGTCTCGATCGCCGTCTGCGTGCCGCTCTACCTCTACCGCCGCAAGACCGCCGAGCGAGCCGCGCCCGCCAACCTCTTCGCCCCCATCGAGACCCCCGCGGAGACCCCCGCCGCCGCGCCCGCCGCCTGAGCGCCTCGCTCCCCCCGCGTACAATTGGGATTCTGCGGCCCTTGCGCCGCACGGCTTCTTGAACTCTCCTTCTAGAACTAGCGCCCAGTCCCTGTGACTATCAGGCCGCAGACCTCATCGGTCTGAGCACCTGCGTCGAGCCTTCGGGGCTCCCGGGAAGGTTCCGTCTCCAATGCCCCACCTCATCGGCCTCCAGCTTCACTCCGACGGGATCTCCGTGGCGGCGATGCGCCCCGACCAGACGATCGTCCTTCGCCCGGTCGACGACATGGCCAGCGTGATCCAGCGCGCCAACGCGCAGCGCTGGAAGTGGTCTCTCGGCGTGGAGGGGCGCGAGGCCGCCGCCGTGGCCGCGGCGCGCGATCTCTTCGTCGGGCTGCAGCACGCCATGGGCGACGACCACATCCTCGCCGGCGTCGCGGTGCCCGCGAGCTGGGGTGACCGCGCCCGGCGCGACCTGCTCCTCGCGATGGAAGACACCACCGTCGAGACCATGCGTCTCGTGCGCAACACCTCCGCGCTGGCGATCGCCGCCTCGCTCAGCGACCCGACCCTCTCCGGGCTCTGCGCCGTCGCCCACGTCGGCACGCACCAGCTCGAGTTCGCCCTCGCGGACATCTCTGCCGGAACCATCCGGGTGCGGGCGCGCCAGTCCGTGGCGGGGCTCGACGGCTCCAACGTGAGCTTCGACTCGCTGGTGCAGCTCATCAACGAGGTGGCCCACTTCACCGCCCACCAGGCCGGGGTGGCCGCCTCCCTGATCCGACGGTTCGTCTGCACCGGGCGGCGCTGCGCCGACCCCGCGCTGGCCGACGCCCTCGGCGGCGTGTGGGGCATCCCCGCGCAGGTCGCTCCCGCTGGCACCATCGCCCTGGGCGCGGCCCACGTCGCCGTCGGCCTCACCGGCATGGTCCCTCCCTGGAACCTCCTGGACGACCTCGACGAGCCCCCGCTCTCCGCCCTCCGCGGCTCGCCCCGCCGCCGCCCCACTCGCGTCCCTGCCCCTGCCCCTCCCCCTGCCCCTGCCCCTGCCCCGGTCGTCGAGCCGATCGAGATCCCGGTGCTGCTCGCCGCGGAGGTCCCGATCGTGGAGACCTATCGCCCGACGGCGCCGCCGCCCGAGCGCGTCGACCTGCTGGAGACCATCGTCGATCGCCCGGAGTCCTCCGAGCGCTACACCACGCAGCCTCCGCCGACCGCCCCGGTCGGCCGCTCGTCGGGAAGCCACCCCCGGGTCGAGGGCAACCGCATCAGCGACCATCCCTCCTTCGCGCCCCCCTCCGGGCGCATCGCCGACATCCCCCTCTCAGGCTCCTTCGTGGGGCTGCCCACGCTCGACTCGATCCGCGCGCTGCAGCTTCTCCACCCCGTGGAGCCCGAGGGCCTGGCCCGCCCCAGCCTCGCCACGCTGCTCGACCAGTTCGTCTTCCTTCGGGCGCACACCGGCACCCTCACGCTGCGCCACCGCACCGAGGAGGTGGTGCTCCACATCGAGCGCGGCGGCATCTGCCTGACCACCCCCGAGCGCGCCCGCGCCCTGCGCCCCTTCGACTGGCCCGACGGAACGTTCACCTGGAAGCTCGAGAAGCTCCCCTGGCAGCTCCAGAAGAGCCGCACCCCCCTCACGGCCTTCGTGGTCGCCGGGCTGCGCATCCGGCTGCGTAGCTTCGACGACGCGGTGTTCACCCAGGCGCACCTGACGAAGCTGCGCCTCGCCCCGTCGGTCATCGACGACCGCCGCAGCCGCCTCGCCCGCCTCGGGCTGCCCGAGGCCGAGGAGCGCGCGGTGGACTACGTCCTCGATGGCACGCGCAGCTTCGAGAAGATGCTCGCGGAGGGATACATCGGCCGCACCACGATGCACCGGCTGGTGGTGCTGCTCGACCTCTACGGCATCCTGCACTGGTCTCAGCCCTCGGTAGCGACCTCGGAGAACCCCGTGGAGGTCATGACCCGGCTGCTCTCGCGCATCGAGAACGCCAACCACTTCGTGGCGCTGGGCGTCCACTGGAGCGCGCCGACGGACGAGATCCGCGAGGCGTGGGAGAAGATGCAGTCGACCTACGGGCTGGGCGGGAGCTGGCAGCGCCACGACCCGGGCCTGGCCGCGCGCATCCTCCAGCGAGGCGCCGCGGCGTGGGCCGTGCTGCGCAACGACGTGACCCGGGTGAAGCACCGGAGGGACGCGTACCCGGGCATGGACGAGCAGCTCCTCGCGCCGCTGGTGGAGGCGCGCGCCAAGGCACTGGAGATGCGCGGGGAGACCAGCGAGGCGCAGCGGATGATGCGGCTGCGCGGGGAGTTCCAGGTGGCGGAGACGGCGCACGAGCCGCCGAAGCGGAAGAGCTAGCGGGTGAAGGTCAGGTTGCGCGCGGCATACGCGGACCAGTAAAGCTGCGACAGGTTGTTGTAGCGAAACTCGTTGAACACGAAGCCCGCCACGCGGAACCCGGTCAGGTACATGTAGTAGGCCGCGCCGGTCGGGAGGTCTCGCAGCCCCATCACCCCGGACAGGTCGGGGAAGCGGAACGACCGCTCGGTGTTGCGGGCCCAGGTCTGCCAGTAGAGCACGTCGCCGCTCAGCGACAGGTTGAACATGTCCGGGTCGTTGCCCCGCTGGGCGAAGCGCACCGTGCGATCGGGGGGCAGCCTCCCCCCCTCGGTGGGCGCCTCGAACTCGGGGATGCCCACCCAGTTGTCCACCCGCACGGTGTCGTCGGGCGTGGTGATGCTGCCGATGACCACGGTGCTCGACGGGGGCGAGAGGTACTCGGTCCCGTCGGCCTGGCGGCCGGAGGTGACGCCGTAGGTGGCGCGCACGATGAGCCGCGCGTCGGCGAGCGCGCCGCTGAAGGGAGGCAGCGCGACCAGGTTGTAGTTGTCGCTCACGTCGCGGCCGTAGGCGGTCACGTCCGAGCGGGCGATGACCCCTTCGCCGCCGAGGTCGATGAAACCCTCGACCCGCAGACGGTTGGGGCCGTCGCGGCCCGCCGGCGGGAGGTTGGCCAGGCGCACGTCGGTCTGGTGGTCGAGGGGGATGTTCATCGGGACCACCACGTTGGTGATCATCGCCCGGGGCGAGCCCAGCACGCCGCGCGCGACGCCCATCACGTAGGGGGTGAAGCGAGAGGGGTCGCGGTTGTTCTCGATGCCCGCGATGGCGTAGATGGCCAGCGAGGCGGGGCGGGTGCTGATGGAGAAGGGGTAGCCCCGGCCGCCGTAGCCGGGGTTGACGACCTCCACCACCTGGCCGCCCGCGGAGGGCTGGTTGGGGGTGGTGAGGATGTCCGCGGTGGTGGCGAACACCCGGGCCACGCGGCGCTCTCCCGCCCTCGGCTCGGGGATGTTGCGCCAGGGGTTGGGCGCGAACTCGTTGGGGCCCTCCCACACCAGCTCGCCCGAGACCTGCGTGCCGAAGGTGCCGCGGCCGGGGATCGACTCCGGCGGCATGCCCTCGTCGGCGCACGCGGGGATCATGTGCGCGTACAGGTAGACCGACACGTTGCGCGCGTCGAAGACCTGCACCGTCTGGCTGCTGAAGCACCGCGCGCTGATGGTGAGCGTGGTCGGCCCTCGCAGCTCGGGGAAGCCCACCGAGGCGCGGCCCCGGTCGTTGGTGCGCGTCGAGCGCGGCGGCGCCACCTGCGGGTCTTCGCCCAGGAAGACCAGCGCGTTGGGGATCGGGTCGCCGGTGTTGCCCGCGAGCACGGTGACGTTGATGTTGCCGAGGATGGGCCCGCCGCCGAGGCCGCCGCGCGCCGACTCCGCGCTGTCGGTGAAGTTGAAGGCGTCGGCCACGGCGATGCGCTCGTCGCCGGTGACCACCGTCACGTCGACGCGGCCCTCCGGGTGCGCGGGCGTGAGGCAGGTGAGCTGCTCGGGGCCGCCGACGCGCACCGCCGTGCAGGGGAGGCCGTCGAGGGTGACCGCGGTGGCGTCGGTGAAGTGGGTGCCGAGGCCGCGCACCGTGAGCAGGGTGTTGCCCGCGGGGGAGCCGTCGGAGGGCTCGACCTGGATGGCGTCATAGCGATAGCCCCGAGGCAGCGTGGCGGTGCGGCCGTCGACCTCCACGGTGACGTCGACCTCGCCCGCCCGCCCCGCGGGGGGGAGCACCGTGAGCCGGCCCTGGTCGTTGGCGACCGTGTCGCGGGGCTGCACCAGCGCTCCGCCGAAGGTGACCACCGACTCCGGGGTGAAGTTGGAGCCGCGCACCACCACGCTGTTGCCGCCGGTGAAGGGCCCGTGGGCGGGCACGACGCCGACCACCACGGGGTTGGTGTTGCGAGGCACGTCGACGGCGGGCACGTCGCGAGGCGTCGAGGGCACGTCGGCCCGGATGATGCGCGGGACGTCGGCGCCCGCGTCGGCGCTGCCGTCCGGCGCGGGGGCGCTGAAGGGGTCGTCGGAGCAGCCCGCGAGGAGCGCGGTCGCGATCAGGACGAGCGAACGCGAGCGATGGGCGATGGGGTCCACCGAGCCAGTATCGGGCGGTGGGCCTGGGGGCGCAATCGTGCGCGAAGGGGGGGAGAGGCGCCCGGTCAGCGCACAGGGACGAGGTTGGTTCCGCCCGCGTAGGCGTAGGAGACGAAGCGATCGAAGCCCGAGACGAGGACCATCACGCCCTCGGCGGGGCGGTCGGAGGGGGTGACCGAGCGCACCACGTGGACGCCGTCCCCCTGGCGCCCGGCGGTGATCTCCGGGGGCATGCGGGTGTTGTCGATGCGGGGGAACGACAGCTGGCAGCGGTAGGTCACGTAGACCGGCGGCGGGCACTGGTTGGTGCGCGTCTCGACGCAGCCGTCGGAGCGGCTGCGGGTGCAGTCCGAGAAGTCGCTCACGTCGGTCTCGTCGAGGAAGACCCGCACGTCGGGGCGCGCCACGATCTGCACGAAGTCGAAGCTGTACTTGTTGGGCGTGAGGAAGACGTACTCCGTGCGCCACTGCTCGACCGGCGGGACGATGATGAGCGCGGGGTCGCCGCCGGGGAGGGTGAAGGGGATGCCCGTGGTCGACTGCGATCCCTGGAGCTGCCCCACGGAGACGGGCGCGTCGGCGCGGATCTGGAAGTCCGCGAGGGCGCGGATGTCGTGGTAGCCGCCCTCCTCCAGGTCGAACTCCACCTTGGGCCCGGCGGGCATGCTGATGTCCTCGGGCAGCGTGGTGACCACGTGCACGATGCGCGAGGAGACGTTGAGCACCCTGAACCACTCGGGCTCGTTGACCTCCGCCACCGAGGCGCCGGCGAGGTTGACCGCGCGGGTGCGCGTCGGGGTGCGCGAGGCGACGTAGTTCTGCCCCGCGGTGTTGGCCGGGAAGAGCTGCTCCTCGATGTGGTCGCACGCGGGCTGCCGCTCGGCGGTGGTGCGCCAGAACGGGACGTCGGTGCACTCGGTTCCGGAGAAGACCGCCACCGGGCCGTCGGGCGCGATGAGGCTGCCGGTGAAGTCCGCGAGGAAGGCCCCGGTCTCCAGGTTGAGCACGTCGAAGGGGCCGAGCACCACGTCGAAGGGGGTGCCCGCGGGGTGGCGCTCTCGGAAGGGCCCGCCGGGGATGATGTCCGCCGTCGGCGTCACCCGAACCCGGGTGTTGGCGCGCGTCCCGACGATGGTCATGAACGACCGGATCTCCTCGCCGCCGTTGGTGTCCGGGTTGGTCGTGCGCGACCACTGCTGGGGGTATCCCAGGAAGCGGTAGTTGCCCTCCAGCGAGTTGGTGGGCACCAGCAGCGACGCGTCGTTGGAGAACACCCCGACGTTGGACAGCGGGTTGAACTGGTACGCGATCACCGGGTAGTTCGACGTGACCCGGTAGGCGCGCGACGAGAGGCAGGTGCCGGTGCCGTCGTTGAGCCCCGCCACCGTCGAGCAGTCGACCTCGCGCGCCGGAAGCTCGAGCACCTCCAGGTCGCGCGGAGGGATCACCCTCGTCTCCAGCCGCTCGATGACCGGCGGCATCCCCTGAGGCGCCGTGTTGCGCGACACCTCGATGCGCACCGTCAGCACCGGGTCGGGGTTGGACACCACGATCGCGTACTGCTGCGACGCGGCCGAGCGCCCGCCGGTCTCCACGATGTTGTCCAGGTCGACGCCGTAGTACTCGCAGCCGATGTTGCTGTTGGCCACCGAGTCGTCGGTGCAGAGCACCACGCACTGCCCACGGCGGCACGCCTCGCCGCGGGTGGTGTCGCAGTCCCGCAGCGGCTCGTAGCCGGAGCCGTCGGCGCGGCACCGCTCGACCCCGAGGGAGTTCTCCGTGCAGCGCAGCTCCCCCGGGCGGCACGCCACGCACCAGAGCCGGTCGTCGCAGACCAGTCCGCGAGGCAGGCACTCGTCCTCGATCACCTGCGTGAGCTCGCCCGAGGCCGCGCAGCGCTGGTGGATGTTCTGGTAGCAGCGCTCCTGGCCGGGGACGCACTCGATCCACTGCCGGGGGTCTTGCATCGGGCGAACCCGCGCGTCGACCGTACCGCCGTCCTCGGTGCTCCGGGTCGTGTCCGAGCACGCCGCAAGGGTGAGCACCAGCATCGCGCCGCGGAGACCCGCACTGCCACTTCGCATCATCGACATCCTTCCAGAGCCCGGCGCCGGGTCGCTTCTGCCCCCGCGGTGTGCCGGGTCAGTATCAGCGCGCTCCGGCGGCCCGATCAATCCCCGACTTCCGTGGGGTCATGCATCGCCCCGCTGCGCACCGACAGGTCGAGCAGGTCGCGGTTGGCGTCCAGCAGCGCCCGGTACGCCGCGTAGAGCGAGAGCTGCACCGTCACCCTCCCCGGGGTGCGGGCCACCACCAGCGCCCGGGAGAGCGGGTCGTCGCCCTCGCCGTGCGCCGCGCAGTAGCCCGGCGAGCGGCCGTCGACGGCGGCGTCGAGGGTGGCCTCGATCCCGGACACCACGCCCGCCTCGCGCGTGGAGAGCCGCAGCGCGCGGGTGGCCGGCTGGCCGCAGCGCACGCACGCGTCGCCCCAGGAGAGCGCGTCGAGGTGCTCGGCGGAGAGGGTGCACTCGTAGCCCGGGGACTCCAGCGCGCGGCGGAAGGGAACCTCGCGCACCACGCCGGAGGAGGCGTCGACGTAGATGCCGCACGCGGCGCAGCGGAGGTCTTGCACCCGGGGGCCCATCACGGGCTCGTCGGGGAGCTGCACCAGGGAGGCGCCGAGGAGCGACCCGCAGCCGGGGCACGGGGCCACGAAGGGCGTGCGGATGGACGCGAGGGTGAAGGCCGCGGGGATGGCGAGGACCCCGGCGAGGGCCCAGGCCCAGCCGCCCACCCCGATGGCGAGCGCGCCGGAGGCGGCGGCGAAGGAGGCTCCCACCGCGGCGCGGCGGATCACCAGCGACAGGTCGCGGCGCACCTCGGTCTGGTCGGGAGAACGTCGTCCTCGGAGGAGCACCCTATGGGACCTTCAAGGGGTTCAGGTCGCCGGGGGCTTCTGCGCCGCGGCCACGAGCAGGTCGAGGCGCGCCAGGATCTGCCGTTGAAGGTCGGCGATCTCCTTGAGCCCGGGGTCGGGCGGGGGCGGCTCCGAGCTCGGCCTCGGGGCGAAGAGCTGCGCGGTGATGGAGGGCCCGACGGTCATCACCGCCGAGGCGATGGCCTTGCCCGCCTCGGTGCGCGCGAAGATGTCGGAGTAGCCCACCGAGAGGCACGTGGTGATGAACACCAGCGCGTCGGCGGGGGACTTCACCTTCGGGTTCACCTTCCGCTCGGCCAGGTAGAAGAGCGCCGTCGCGCCGGTGATGGTGGCGATCGCGGAGTCCAACGGGTCGCGCATCACCGTGGAGCGCACGGCGTCCTTCGCGGTCGACCACTCGCCGGGGTCGCCCAGGATGCCCGAGAGCGCCTGCGCGGCGACCTGACCAAGCACCCGGGCGGCCTGCGGATCGATCCTCTTCTGGGCGGTCATCGGGGCCGTCAGGATAAGCCCAGCCCGCGGCCCGTTGCACGCGCCAAGCGGTGGGCGCGCAAGGTCTTCCTTGACAGGGCTTTGCGTTCCCGGTCATAGGCCACGGCGACCGCGAGAGAGACCCTTTACCAGCCGCTTCGCCGAGGTGCCGACATGAGTGACGCCAGACTCACCGGCGACGAGCTTCGCGACGCCTGGGCCGTGCTCTCCTCCATCGAGCGGCTGGAGGGCTTCCAGCACCTCGACCGCTCCGAGGCCGACGAGTTCTTCCTCGGGCTCTCCACCCACGAGCAGGCCGCCATGCTCCGGTCGATGCGCAGCGGGGAGCGCAGGCTCTGGCTCCGGCTGCTCGCGCCCGACGACGCGGCCGACCTGGTGCAGGAGCTTCCGGAGGACGAGCGACCGGCCTTCCTGGGGCAGCTCGACGACGTGTCGCGCCGCGAGGTGGCCGCGCTGATGGCCTACGCGGAGGACGCCGCGGGCGGGCTGATGAGCCCTCGCTTCGCCCGGCTGCGGCCGGAGATGACCGTGGACGAGGCGATCCGGTACCTGCGGCGACAGGCGAGGGAGCAGCTCGAGACGATCTACTACGCGTACGTGCTCGACCAGGAGCAGCGCATCCGGGGGGTGGTGACCTTCCGCGACCTGTTCACGGCGCCGGGCAGCAAGCCGCTCGCGGAGGTGATGCACACCGCCGTGATCTCGGTGCCCGACACCATGGACCAGGAGGCCGTGGCGAGGGTGATCGCGGAGCACGACCTCAACGCGCTGCCGGTGGTCGACGCCGACGGGCGCATGAAGGGCATCGTGACCGTCGACGACATCGTCGACGTGGTGCAGCACGAGGCCACCGAGGACATCCAGAAGCTCGGAGGCATGGAGGCGCTCGACACGCCGTACATGGAGACCGGCTTCGGCGCGATGGTGAAGAAGCGCGGCGGCTGGCTGGCGGCGCTGTTCCTCGGGGAGATGCTCACCGCGAGCGCCATGGCCCACTACGAGCACGAGATCGCCCGCGCGGTGGTGCTCACGCTCTTCATCCCGCTGATCATCTCCAGCGGCGGCAACTCCGGCTCGCAGGCCACCACGCTGATCATCCGCGCGATGGCGCTCGGCGAGATCACCGGCCGCGACTGGTGGCTCATCATCCGCCGCGAGGTCGCCGCGGGCCTCGCGCTCGGTGGCATCCTCGCGTCCATCGGCCTCATCCGCATCGCGGTGTGGCAGTCCGTGTTCCATTCGTACGGCGCCTCGTGGCTGCGCATCGGCTTCACCGTGGCCTTCAGCCTCATCGGCGTCGTGAGCTGGGGCACCATCGCCGGCTCGATGCTGCCCTTCATCGTGAAGCGCTTCGGCTTCGATCCGGCGACCGCGTCGGCGCCCTTCGTCGCCACGCTGGTCGACGTCGCCGGGCTCATCATCTACTTCAACGTCGCCCAGGTGCTGCTCCGGGGCACGCTGCTGTGATCGCCGCGCGCCGCCACGCGCTGGCCGCCGCGCTGCTCCTCGGCTGCGCCAGCACCGAGGGCGTCCCCGACGTGCCCGAGCTCGACGCCTCGGTGAAGGGGAAGGACGCCTCACCCGCCGAGGACATGGGCGCTCCCATCGACCTCCCTCAGGCCGTCGACGTCCCTCCGGTGCGCGATGTCCCCACCGCCATCGATCGCCCCTCGCCCGTCGATGTCCCTGCGGTGCGCGATGTCCCCACCGCCATCGACGTCCCTCCCGCCGTCGATCGCCCTCCCGCGGTCGATCGCCCATCGCCCATCGATGTCCCTCCCGCGGTCGATGTCCCTCCCGCGGTCGACGTGCTGCCTCCGCCGCTTCCCTACCCCACGCGCAGCCTCTATCGCATCAAGGGGCTCCAGCCCGACTTCTGGCCCTCCTACGACGAGGTCTCCGGCAACAACGTCGGCGGCGTCGCCATGAACCTCGTCTGGTACCAGTGGGAGGGCTCCCGCTCGGCCCCGCCCTGCGCCTCCGGGGCCCACGCCTTCGAGGGCCACTGCTTCACCGTCGAGCCCAACGTCGACAACGCCATCCGCGAGTGGACCCGCCGCGGTCTCGTCGTCACCGCGGTGGTCTACGGCACCCCCTCGTGGGCCCGCACCACCCGCAACTGCACCCCCGCGGCGCCGGGCTTCGAGGGCTTCTGCGCGCCCGACGACCCGGTGGACTACGCCCGCTTCGCCCGCTTCATCGCGGCCCGCTACGACGGCCGCCGGGGCAACGGGCGCATCGCGGACTTCGTCATCCAGAACGAGGTGAACTCCAACGACTGGTTCGACGTGGGCTGCGGCGGCAGCGCGGGCCCCTGCGACACCACCCGGTGGATCAGCACCTACGCCGCGCTCTACAACGCCGCCTACGACGCCATCGTCGCCGAGCAGCCCTCGGCCAAGGTGCTCATCTCCCTGGAGCACCACTTCGGCACCGCCTTCGACCGCCCCTCCGCCGCCAGTCCGCTGCTCTCCGGCGAGACCTTCCTCCGGGGCTTCGCCGCCCGCGTCGGGTCGCGCGCCTGGCGCGTCGCCTATCACCCCTATCCCCCGAACCTGCTCCGGCCGGAGTTCTCCGCCGACGACGATCCGCAGGTGACCTACGGCTCGCTCGGGGTGCTGCCCGGCTGGCTGCGGCAGAACTTCCCCTCCACCCCGAGCGCCTGGGAGATCCAGCTCACCGAGAGCGGCGTGAACTCCGTCGCGCCGAACTCATCGCCCTCGGCGCAGGCCACCGGCGTCTGCGAGTCGCTGCGCAACGTGCTCGGGACGCCCGGCGTCGAGAGCTACATCTATCACCGCATGAGCGACCACCCGGTGGAGCTCGCCGACGGGCTCGGCCTCGGGCTGCGCAACCCCGACGGCAGCCCGAAGCCCGCGTGGGCGGTGTGGGCCCTCTCCAACCGCAGCGACCTCACGCCCCCGATGCTCTCGTGCGGCTTCGAGGACCTCCCGTACACCCGCCTGCGCCGCAGCTACTCCGCGGCGCGAGGGCACTGGGCCTCGTCGCGCAATCCCCCGCCGGGCTTCCGCGTCGAGCAGAGCTGGCGCCTCTGGAGGGAGCCCCACCCGGGCGCCGTGATGCTCTACGAGTGCCGCGTGGGGCAGCACGACCTGCTCTCCCGAGAGGCGGGCTGCGAGGGGCTGCGACCGCTCGGTCCGGTGGGCTACATCGAGACCGGCGCCGGGCCCGGGAGGGCGCCGCTCTACCGCTGCCGCGTGGGCGAAGGGACGGACCACTTCATCTCCCCCGACGCCGGCTGCGAGGGGCAGGTGATGGAGCAGCTCCTCGGCTACGCCTTCAGCGGGTGACGCCCGCGTCGCCGAGGCCCGTCGCGCCGCCGAGGAAGTCGTAGCGCTCCCTGAAGAAGCGCGGCACCTCGCCGTGGACGTCATACAGGTTGTCGTATTGCTCCAGCGTCAGGGGCAGGCCCGGCACGCGCCCCAGCAGCTCTCTCACCTGGGCGTATTTCATCGCCAGCCGCGGGAGCGTGACCGCCGGGTCCACCGCGCGGCGCGCGTCGCCGAGGGCGGCCACGTAGCGCTCTCGGAGGTCGGGCTCGGCCAGCAGCGAGGTGAAGTGCCGCTGCAGGTCGCCGGAGGGGTGCGCCGGCGCGAAGGGGTCGGCCTGCGCGTCGGGCTCCAGCGCCGGGACCTCGTCCCAGTCGTCGCCGAGCGGGCGCGCCACGCCGGTGTCGTCGTTGCGCATCAGCACCCAGTTGTACGGGCGGTCGGGGTAGTTGTCCCCGGGCGCGAGGGCCATCACCGTCGCCGACCACTGGAGGTAGACCGGGATGTCGAGCATCGACGAGAGGCGCGCCCGGTCGAAGGTGCGGCAGAACTCGCCGATGAAGCCCGTCGTCTCCGCGAGGTAGCAGCCGTTCTCGTAGAAGCTGACGTTGCGGGTGCCCTCGATGCGCTGGCCGAGGTCGCGGCCCACGTCCTCGGTGAGCGTCTCGACGTGGTAGAGCGCGTCGTTGAAATAGATCGCGACGACGTTGGTGTACTTGAAGGGCAGCCGCAGCTCGGGGTGCATCTCGGCCACCCGGCGCATCACGCTGACGGAGAGCCACTCGTGGAGCACGTAGCAGCGGCCGCGGTCGGTCTCGAAGCGGTCGGTGCGGTAGCCGTCCGGGAAGGTGATCGGAGCGGGGAAGTCGATGCGAAACTGCCGCAGCGCCCCACAGCGCGAGTTGTTGCCGAGGCGCTGTCGGATGGTCCCCCGGTAGGCTCCGCCGAGGTAGCGCAGGGTCATGGGCACGCGCGCGGTGCTGCCCTCGACGAGCAGCGACGCGAGGTCGGCGGGGCCGAGGTCGACGCGAAACTCCGGGAGGGTCTCGTCGCGGAAGGTGCGAGGGAGCTCCCCCGCGCGAAGCGCCGCGACGCCGCTGTCGAAGCGGTCGTCCGAGGCGTCCATCACCGCGGGCGTCGCGGTGTCGCCGAGGTCGCCGCCGAGGTCGACCGAGGCGTCGGAGACCGGCGTCGGAGACGAACACGCTCCGAGAAGGAGCAGCGCGAGGGCGGGACCGAGGGCTCGAAGGGGCGTCATGGAGGGGGGGTGGCCGGAGGTTCAGCCAACCCGGGCGCCGAGTCTACCGCGGCGTGATCTCGCAGGCGCTGGCGTGCTCGCAGCCCGGGGCGCCGGAGTCGTCATCGCCGAGCGGCTCCTCGACCTGCACCGTCGTGTGCCCGATGCCGAAGCGGGAGCGCATCGCGTCGGCCACGCGGCCCTGAAACGAGCGCGTCACGGTGCCCGCGGGCATCACCAGGTGGGCGGTCATCGCGACGTCCGTGGTGCTGAGTGCCCAGACGTGGAGGTCATGCACGCCGCACACGCCGGGGAGCCCGAGGAGGTACTCGCGCACGGCGTCGAGCTCGATGTGCCTCGGCACCGCGTCGAGGCTCAGGTCGAGGGCCTCCTTCAGCAGCGACCAGGTGCTGACGACGATGACCAGCGAGACGACGATGCTCATCGCCGGGTCGAGCCACCACCAGCGGGTGCGCCACATGACGACGCCCGCGATCACCACGGCCAGGGAGACCAGCGCGTCGCTCGCCAGGTGCAGGAAGGCCCCGCGCGCGTTGACGTCCGACTTCTGCGAGCGATGGAACATCATCGCCGACACCCCGTTGACCGCCACCCCGGCGGCCGCGACGGCGATCACCGTCCCGCTCGGCACCGGCTGCGGGTCGCCGAGGCGCAGCACCGCCTCGCGGCAGACCACGCCCACCGCCACGAGCAGCGTGACCGCGTTGGCCACCGCCGCGAGGATGGTCCCCCGGCGCAGGCCGTAGGTGCGGCGGACCGACGGAGGGCGGCGCGCGAGCAGCATGGCGCCCCAGGCCAGCAGCAGCCCCAGCACGTCGCCGAGGTTGTGCGCCGCGTCGGCGATCAGGGCCATCGAGTGCGAGATCACCCCGAACACCGCCTCGACCGCCACGAAGGTCAGGTTGAGCCCCACGCCGACCCCGAAGGCCGCGCCCGTCACCGCGTGGTGCGGGTGGTGGTGACCGAGGCCGCCGTGCTCGTGGCCCTCGTGCTCGTGGTCGTGGTCGTGGCCCTCGTGGTCGTGGTCGTGGTGCTCCTCGTGGTCGGGGTGGCTCATCAACGCTCCGTCGGCCAGCATAGCGCCGCGCCCCATCGGCCGGACACCGATTGACGCTCGGTGTTTGCCTGGGCTAATGCCTGCCCGCATGGACGCGCTGCCGCGGCTGGGCGAGCTCGAGGCGGCCTTCGACGACCGCGACGACCGCGCCCACCTCGACCGGCTCGCGCGGGCGATCGCCGAGGCCCGGTCGCGCGACGCCCGGAGGCCCTGAGAGGTGAGGCCGCGGAGAGACGGGCCGATCGACGATCGGTGTCGTGCGCTCTGGCTCGTGCACGGGCTGGTCGCGACCGCGCTCTCCCTCGCCGCGCCCGCCTCGAGGGCCTGGGCTCAGCCGGTCGCCCAGGGGCAGGCGCTCGACCGCGAGGCGGTGATCGACCTGGCGCGGCGGCGATCGTGGGGGGTGCGCGTGGCGGTCGCCCGGTCGGGCGAGGCCAGGGCGCTGCGCGAGGGCGCCTCGATGCCCGCGAGGGAGAACCCCAGCCTCCAGCTCCGCAGCGGCCCCCGATGGACCAGCGACCGCGGCGCCATCCCCGACTTCAGCTTCGCGCTCACCTGGCCCATCGACCTCTCGGGCTCGCCTCGCGCCCGGGAGCGCCACGCCGACGCCGCGGCCGAGGCCGCCGAGGCGGACCTTCGCAACAGCGCCCGGGTGGCGATCGGCGAGGCGCTCGACCTCTACGCCCGGGTGCTGGGCGCCGACGAGATGCTGCGCCTCTCGGAGTCGCGCGCGGCGCTCGACGAGGGCCTCGCCCGCGTGGCGGGCGTGCGGCGGGCCGCGGGCGCCACGGGAGACACCGACGTGGCGATGGCGAGCGCCGTGAGGGCCGAGGCCTCGGCGAGGGTGCTGCGGGCGAGGGCCGAGCGCGAGGCGCTGCGCTCGGAGCTGCTGGCGACGCTGAGCCTCGACCCGCAGTCGCCGATGGAGGTCTCCGGGACGCTCGCTCCCCCGGCGCCCCCCGCGGAGCTCGACGAGCTGCTGGCGAGGGCCGACCGGCGCAGCGACGTGCTCTCCGCCGGGGCCATGGCGCAGCTCGCCCGCGCCGACGTGGAGGTCCAGCGAAGGGCCGGGACGCCGGTGCCAAGGCTGATGGTGCAGGGCATCCGGGAGAACGAGGTCTTCCTCCAGGCGGGCCTCGACCTGCCGCTGCCGATCTACCAGCGCAACCAGACCGCGAGGGCGGTGAGCGCCGCGGTGGCGGCGACGCGCGACGCGCAGCGCGAGGCCCTGAGGGCGAGGGCGAGGGCCGAGGTGGTGGCGGCGTGGCGGCGGAGCGAAGGGGCGGCGAGGGCCTTCGAGGCGCTGTCCACGGCCCTCGGGGCGGTGGACGAGACCGAGCACCTCGCGACGCGAGCCTACGAGCTGGGCCGCTCGGAGCTGGCCACGGTGCTGGTGGTCCGCCGCACCGCGATGGACGCGCGCGCCGCGAGGGTCGACGCGCTGCTGGCGTGGGTGCGGGCGCGGGTCGCCCTCGACGTCGCCGCGGGATGGGAGCCCTGAGGATGCGAGCGCTGCTGCTGTCGCTGATGGTCGTCGTCGCCGCCTGCCGGGGCCCGGAGCGGGAGGCTCCCCGCCCGGCGGAGCCCGCGCGGGAGGAGACGCCGGTGGTCGAGCTCACCGCCGAGGGGATGAGCAACGCCGAGGTGCGCACCGCGGCGCTCACCCCGTCGGCGCTCTCGGCGCGGCTGCCGGTGATCGGAACGCTGATGGCCGACCCGCAGCGCGTGGCGAGGGTGGGGGCGCGCTTCAGCGGGCGGGTGGTGGCCCTGCGGGCGAGGCTCGGGGACACCGTGGCGGTGGGGGCTCCGCTCGCGGAGATCGACACCGTCGAGCTGCACCAGGTGGCCACGGAGTACCTGACGGCGGTGGCCAGGGCGCGCGAGGCGACGGACGCGCTGGAGCGCCAGCGGGCCCTGGTGGGAGAGCGCGTGGGCTCGGTGCAGGAGCTCCGCCACCTCGAGGCCGACGCCGAGGCCGCGACCGCGGCGCTGCACGAGGGCGAGGAGCACCTGCACGTGCTCGGGCTCACCGAGCGGGACATCCGCTCGCTGCGGGCGCGCACCTCCCACGGCGAGTCGAGGAGCATCGTTCGCTCGCCCATCGCGGGGCGCGTCGTGGCCTTCCCGCTGTCGCTGGGCCAGGTGGTGTCGGGCACCGAGGAGGTCGCGACGGTGGCGCTGCCGGGGGCGGTGTGGGCCGTCCTCCGGGTGCCCGAGGCCGACATGGCGCAGGTGCACCCGGGCGCCGCGGTGGAGGTGCGCACGGCGGCGGAGCCGGGCGTGGCGCTCCCCGCGACGCTCGACTTCGTGGGCGAGCTGGTCGACCCGACGACGAGGATGGTGGAGTGCCGGGCCTCGCTCGCGGGCGTCGGGGCGTCGCTCCGCGCGGGCATGAGCCTCGCGGGGTGGATCACCCTGCGCTCGGGCCCTGCGGCGCTGTGGATCCCGGAGGAGTCGGTGCTGACCCACGAGGCCTCGCCGGTGGTGTTCGTGCAGGTGGGCGAGCGGCGCTTCTCCCCGAGGCCGGTGCGCGTGGGCGCCCCGAGGGCGGGGCAGGTGCCGGTGACGGCGGGCGTCGCGGCGGGCGACGTGGTGGTCGTGCACGGGGCCTTCAGCCTGCGCGGCGAGCTCGAGCGCGCGTCGCTCGAAGAGGACTGAGCGCCCCCCGATGCTGTCCTGGATCGTCGCGGCGAGCATTCGCCACCGCATCGCGGTGCTGCTGGGCGTGGTGGTGCTCATCACGCTCGGCGTGCGGGCCTTCATGGCGCTGCCCATCGACGCGGTGCCCGACCTCACCAACGTCCAGGTGCAGGTGCTCACCGCGGCCCCCTCGCTCGGGGCGCTGGACGTCGAGCGGCTGGTGAGCGCCCCGGTGGAGATGGCCCTGAGCGGCATCCCCGAGGTGAAGGAGCTGCGCTCGCTCTCGCGCTACGGCGTCTCGGCGGTCACCGTGGTCTTCGACGACCACGTCGACGCCCAGGTCGCTCGCAACCGGGTCAACGAGCGCATGCCCCGCATCCGGGGGGAGGTGGCGGCGGAGATCGGCGTCCCGGAGATGGGTCCGCTCGCGACGGGCCTCGGGGAGGTCTACCAGTTCGAGGTGCGCGGCGAGGGCCGCAGCCCCATGGAGCTGCGCTCCATCCTCGACTGGCAGATCGCCCCGCGGCTGCGCCTCGTCCCCGGCGTCATCGAGGTCAACGTCTTCGGCGGCGAGCTGCGCACCTACGAGGTGACCGTCGACCCGCAGCGCATGGCCGTGCGCCACGTGGCCCTCGGCGAGGTCATCACCGCCCTCGAGCGCAACCACGTCGCGGTCGGCGGAGGCGCCATCCAGCGGGGCCCCGAGGGGCTTCTGGTGCGGGGCGACGCGATGATCCGCTCGCTCGACGACCTCGGGGACATCGTGGTGTCGCACCGCGGGGGCGCGCCCATCTACGTCCGCGACGTGGCGAGCACCCGCTTCGCCCCGATGCTCCGGCAGGGCGCGGCGACGCGCGACGGGCGCGGCGAGGTGGTGGTCGGCATGACGCTGATGCTCCTGGGCGACAACTCCCGGGTGGTCTCCCGCGCCGTGGGCGACGCCGTGAGGCTCATCAACCCGACGCTCCCGCCGGGGGTGCGCATCGACCCCTTCTACGACCGCACCACGCTGGTCGAGCGCACGCTGAGCACCGTCTCCCTCAGCCTCGTCGAGGGCGGGCTGCTGGTGGTGGTGGTGCTCTTCCTGATGCTCCGCAACCTGCGCGCGGGCCTCGTGGCGGCGGCGATGATCCCGCTCTGCATGCTGAGCGCGTTCATCGGGATGCGGGCGCTCGGCATCAGCGGCAACCTGATGAGCCTCGGGGCCATCGACTTCGGCCTGGTGGTCGACGGCGCCATCATCCTGCTGGAGAACGCCGTGCATCACCTCGCCCAGGAGGGCGCGGCGCTCAAGCGCCCGCTCACCCGCGAGGAGCGCGACCGGGTGGTGCTTCGCTCGGCGCTGGAGGTGCGGGGCGCGACGGCCTTCGGCGAGGTGATCATCGCCCTGGTCTACCTGCCGGTGCTCACGCTCCAGGGCATCGAGGGCAAGACCTTCCAGCCCATGGCGCTGACGGTGCTCTTCGCGCTCGCCGGGGCCTTCGTGCTGTCGCTCACCTTCGTCCCCGCGCTGGCCTCGCTGCTGCTCCCGGCCGACGCGAAGGACCTCCCCTCGCCCATCGTGACCGCCGCGCGCTGGGCCTACGAGCCGGTGCTCCGCGCCACGCTGCGGTGGCCGACGGTGACGCTCGGCGTCGCGCTCCTCTGCTTCGGCGGGAGCGTGGCGCTGGCGCGGTCCCTCGGGTCGGAGTTCGTCCCGCAGCTCAACGAGGGGGCGATCATCGTGGAGACGGTGCGCCAGCCGTCGACCAGCCTCGCCGAGTCGGTGCGCCAGTCGACGATCATCGAGCGGGTGCTCCGGCGCTTCCCCGAGGTGACGACGGTGGTGAGCAAGACCGGCCGGCCGGAGATCGCCAACGACCCGATGGGGGTCGAGCAGAGCGACGTGCTGGTGATGCTGCGCCCGGAGGCGCAGATCCTCCCGGCGGCGGAGCGAGAGGCCCTCATCACCCGGATGCACGACGCGCTCACCCGCGCGGTGCCGGGCGTGGGCTTCGGCTTCACGCAGCCCATCCAGATGCGGATGAACGAGCTGCTGAGCGGCGTGCGCGCCGACGTCGCGGTGAAGGTGTACGGCGACGACCTTCCGACGCTGGCCCGGCTCGGGGGGCAGGTGGCCCGAGCGCTCCGCGGGGTGCGGGGCGCGACGGACCTTCGCACCGACCGGGTGGAGGGCATGCCGGTGCTGCGCGCGACGATCGACCGCCACGCGGCGGCGCGGCTCGGGGCAGACGCCGAGGAGGCGCTCGCGATGGTGGAGGCCATCGGAGGGCGCACCGTGGGCAGCGTGCTCGAGGGGCGGCAGCGCTACCCCCTGCGGGTGCGCCTCCCCGAGGGGCTGCGCGACGACGTGGAGGCGCTGCGCCGGCTGCCGGTGCACATCGCGGGCGACGCCACGGTGCCGCTGAGGGACGTGGCGCGGCTCGAGGTGATCGACGAGCCCGTGGTGATCAACCGCGAGGCCCTGGCGCGCCGGCTGGTGGTGCAGACCAACGTGCGAGGCCGTGACCTGGGAGGCTTCGCCGAGGAGGCGCAGCGCGCGGTGAGGCGGTCGGTGCGGCTGCCGCCCGGGTACCGGCTGGAGTGGGGCGGCCAGTTCGAGAACCTGGAGCGCGCGAAGCTCCGGCTCGCCATCGTGGTGCCGCTGGCGCTGGGGCTGATCCTGGCGCTGCTGTACATGTCGTTCCGCTCGGTGGGGGCGACGCTGCTGATCTTCGCCAACGTGCCCTTCGCCGCGACCGGCGGCATCGTGGCCCTCTGGTCGCGGGGACTGCCCTTGAGCCTCTCCGCGGGCGTCGGCTTCATCGCCCTCTTCGGCGTGGCGGTGCTCAACGGCCTTGTGCTGGTGACCCAGATCCGCCAGCTCCGGGAGCAGGGCTCCGGCCTCGTCGCGGCGTCGAGGGAGGGCGCGCTGCGGCGGCTCCGTCCGGTGCTCACGACGGCGCTGGTGGCCTCGCTGGGCTTCGTCCCGATGGCCATCACCTCGGGCGCCGGCAGCGAGGTGCAGCGCCCGCTCGCCACGGTGGTCATCGGCGGACTGGTCTCCTCGACGCTGCTGACGCTGCTGGTGCTGCCGACGCTCTACGCCTGGCTGGGCCGGGTGCTGGGGCCGAAGCCCCGGGGGTAGCACGCTCGCACCGGGGAGGCGCGGACGTATGGAGCCAGGGCGGCAGCCAGTGGGTGCCGCTGGAGACGCAGGCGTCTGTAGGCGCGACCTCCGGCGCCGCCGTCCTGCGGGCGCTATCGTCCCCTCCGCCATGAGCTCCTCGGACGACGACACGACGCTGCGCGCCCTGCGGGCGATGATCGACGAGACCACGCGCGCCAGGGCGTCGCGCCTCGCCGCGCTGCTGGCCGAGATGGGCGCGCACCGGCGGGACATGGCCGCGCGCTTCCACGACCTGGGCGCCGCGCTGCTGGAGATCAAGCGGGAGAAGCTCTACACCGCGCGTGGCGCCGGGAGCCTCGCGGAGCTGCTGCGGGTTGAGGGCGGCGTCTCGCCGCGGCAGGCGCGAAAGCTCATGAAGGTCGCCGCGGGGATGACCGCGGCGCAGGCGCTCCCGCTCGGTCTGGAGCGCTCGTACGCGCTGCTGACGCACGTCGAGCAGGCGGGGGGACGCGGGGACCTCGGGGCGTGGCTGTCGGGGAGGCGGACCATCGGCGGCGAGCCGGTGGAGCGGGCGAGCCGGCGGGCGATCGAGGCGGCCACGCGCGCGCTGCGAGCGGAGCAGGAGGGCCCGCGCGCGCCGGGCGCGGCGGCGCGAAAGGCGGCGAGGGCGAACGGGGCGACGGCGCGGCGGGTGCGGCAGGCGATGCGGGCGGCGGACTGGCCGACGGGGGACGTGACGGCGACGGCGAAGCGGGTGGTGATCACCCTCGACCGCGCGGCCGTCGACGCGTGGCTCGGCGAGGCGCCCGCCGGTCGACCGAGGCGGTGAGGCGGTGCAGCCGCGCGCTAACGGAGCCTGAACGGGAACGCGACGGAGAATGCGGCCCGACGGAAGGGCGGCACCGTCGCGGAGCGGGCCACCTCCGCGACGCAGGCGGCGACTCCGGCGGGGGTGCGTCGGCTGCTCACTCGGACGCCCTCGACGCTCCCGGTGGGGTTGAAGGTCACGACCACCCTGACCATCGCGCCGCTCCCGTCCCCGCAGTCCCTCACACGGTCCTGGAGGACACGCATGGAAGTCGCCGCGTCGGGCCGTGACGGGAACTCGGGAGACGGCGGGCCGGATGTGACCCCGCCGTCGGGCGCCGCCGGACGGGGGACCCAGGGCCGTAGCGGGCATCGGTCATCGGCAGCGATGAAGTTCATGTCGACGTCCCCCTCGTCATCGCAGTCGGGCTCCGCGGCGATGGCGTTCGATGGAGGCGGCCCGGCATCCCCTGGAAGTGGCGAGAGCGCCGCGTAGATCCCGCGGAGCGGTCGATCGGTCGCGGCCCCGGCATCGCGAGCGAATGGCGGCACGATCCCAGAGAACGCATCGCCGACGACGACCTCCTCCGCCGGTGCGGCGTTGGACGTCGACGTCGTCGAGGGCACACGCGGCTGCGCTGCACACGCGGCGACCACGGACAGGGAGAGAACGAGCCTCATCCCCTGCTTGTCATGCAGGCTCAGCTCGCCGTCGAGCGTCGGTGGAGGGAGGGAGCGTCGGCGGCGTGCGGCGGACACGCTCGATGACCGGCTCTTCGCAGCGGACCGAAGCGAGCCGCCCATGCCCGCGCTTGACGGGCGCCGTGTCTCGTGGCGATTCTACTAAAATGACGTCAGAGTCCAATATATCAGACACGCCCGCGGCGCCCCGGGTCGAGCTCTCCGGCGCCGCGGCGCGCGTGCACTTCGGCGCAGGTCGCGGCCACGCGGACTTCCACTACCGCTGGCTGCGGCACTGGTGCGACCGGGAGCGGCACCCGCTCACCCGAGAGCGCACGCTCGACTCCTCGGAGGTGGCGGACGAGGTCTTTCCGCTGGAGGCCAGCGTGGAGGGCGGGGCGCTGAGGGTGCGCTGGTCGCCCGACGGTCACGAGAGCGAGTACCCGCTCGCCTGGCTCGACGCCCACGCCTACGCCCGCGACCGGGCCGCCGCGCCGCCGCCCTCCTCCGAGCTCGCGGCGGTCGAGCTCTCCTCGGTGGGCGCCGCGGAGCCTGCGACGGTGGCCCTCGCGCTCGCCCTGGTGCATGACCGCGGCGTCGCCGTGCTGCGCCGCTCCGACCCCTCGCAGGTGGCTCCCGAGACCGAGACGGACGCCATCATCGACGCCCTGGAGGCCCACGGGCTGCGGGTGATCTCCACCCACTTCGGCCGCATCGAGGACCTGCGCACGGACAACACCACCAACGCCAACACCGACCAGCTCGGGTACACGGACGCGGCGATCCAGCTTCACACCGACCAGCCCTTCCTCGAGCACCCGCCGCGCTACCAGCTGCTCCAGGGGGTGCGCTCGGCCGACGAGGGCGGGGCCAACTTCCTCGTCGACGCGCGCGCCGCGGCCCGCTACCTGCGCGACATCGACCGGGCCTCCTTCGAGCTCCTCACCCGCACTCCGGTGACCTTCCACCGCCGCCAGAAGAGCTTCGAGCGCGTCGTGGTCTCGCCGATGATCCAGCGCGTCGACGAGGACGACTTCCTGGTCCGCTACTCGTACTTCACCCTCGCGCCCTACCGCCTGCCCTTCGAGGACATGGACGCCTGGTACCGCGCCGTCGACCGCTTCGCCCGCCTCGTGCGCGACCCGCGCCACCAGATCCAGCTCTCGCTCCGCCCGGGCGAGTGGCTGCTCTACGACAACCACCGGATGCTCCACGCCCGCACCGCCTTCCGCGGCCCCCGCTGGGTGCGAGGGATCTACTTCGACCGCGGGTGACAGTTCACCAAAAAGTCGATCCATTCCATTATCATGAACGGCCGACACCCGCTCGGTGCGGGCGGAGGTGCAGCGGGGGTATGGCTCCTCCGTCGGCGTCTCCCTGACGCACGCGAGATTTCCCAGAACCACGCGCGGCGACAGGCGTCCTACGGGGTCGATGCTCCCCCTACGGCGATCGCTCCTCGGGCTCCTCGGCTGCCTCGGCCTGTACCCCCTCCCGGTGAGCGCGCAGAACGCGCCCGCGATCGAGCGGGACGGCGACGACGACCCCGAGGACTCGGGCGCCGGGCAGCTCCCCACGGCCGGTCGCCTCGAACGCGTCGGGCGTGGACCGTCGGCGCTGCGGCGCATCTGCGACCTCACGCCCTTCCGAGGCGCCCTCTACTCGGCCCACGCGGTGTCCTCCCTCGGCTCCGACGGCGCGACCATCCTCCGCTACGACCCCTCGGACGCCGCCCGCCCCTTCCGCCTCGTCTTCGACTGGAACCGCCCCGGCCGCCCGGCCGCCGGCGGCGCCGGTGGCCAGGGGTTTCTGCGCGTTCACGCCATCGGGTCGCGGCTCTTCGTGCCCGACGCCGACCCGCCCTACGGGGGCTTCGGGCTCGTCGACCACGGCACCGAAGGGTACGTCTTCCTCTCCGACCGCGACGGCAACTTCGCGCCCGCGCGCGGCGAGCGGCTGCTGCCTCCCGGCGCACCCGACGCCGCGGGAAGACCCGGCGCGGCGGTGCTCCCTCGGGCCTATCACGTCATCGACGTCATCCGGTATCGCGGGATGACCCTGGCCTCGACGGGGTCGGTGCCGCCTCGTGAGCGCGCCTGGCGAGGGGCGTCACCGGGGGCGCTGCACGTCGCCGACGAGACGCTGCGCCGCTGGACCTACGCCATCGACTACCCCCACCCCTGGCGGGACGGCGTCTGGCGCATCGGCTTCATGGTGAGGTTTCGGGGACGGCTCTTCGCGGGGCTGCAGGACTACAACGGCCGGGAGCCCAACGACATGGTCGTGGTCGACGCTCCGCCGGGCGCCACCTCGCTCACCCAGTCGATGCTGCGCGGGGTGCGGGTGACCCCCATGGGCGCGTCCCTCACCCTGCGCTGGTACGTCGACGGCGACACCCTCTACTGGATCGCCTGGCAACGCCGCGGCGGCGTTCGGCTGTACCGCACCACGGACGGCGACCACTGGTCGGAGGTGGCGCTGCCCCCGGGGTCGGGTGCGCCGACGGACATCACCCGCTGGCGCGACGGGCTCGTGCTGCTCACCACCATGGGCGTCTGGCGACTGGACGGCGCCTCGCTGCGGCTCATCGCCCCGGTGACGCGGCCGATGGTCGACCGCCGACGGGGAGGTCCCTTCGATGTGGGAGACGGGTTCTGCGCGGCGCCGCTCGCGGTGCTGAACGACACGCTGTACGCAGGATCGCAGCGGGACGGAGCGCTCTGGAGGGTGGTGGAGGAGCCTCCGCGCGGAGGCCCGCCCGGGGCTATCGCCCGTTGATGGTCCGCTCGCCGTGCGCGCTGAGCATCCGCTCGCCGTGCCCGTTGAGGGGCGCGATGCCGCTCGTCTCGCCGCTCGTCGGGGAGAGCATCGCCGCGTCGACCGCGCGCATCGCCTCGCCCTCGAAGCCGCGGAAGGCCACCGTGCGGTGCGGCCGCAGCAGAGAGAGCTCGTACAGCTCCTGGTAGGCCTTGAGCACCTCGGGCTGCTCTCGCAGCGCCGAGAAGGCCCGGCCCACCGCCAGCGGGTACTGCGCCTTGGCCTCGGCCACCAGCGCCGCGACCTTCACGCCCGTGTCGGCCTCGAGTTGCGCCGCGGCGAGGCGACCGTTCTCGTCGAGGGCGGCCTTGGCGCGCTCCAGCCGGGCGGCGATGGTGCCGAAGATCTGCCGCGACACCTCGGGCAGCAGCTTCACGTTCCGGATGAACACCCGCTCGATCTTGAGGCCCCAGCGCGCGGTCTCGTCGGAGATGTCCTGCTGGAGGCGCTCGCCGAGCTCCGTGCGGTCGCTCAGGATTTGCGAGAACTCCCGGTTGCCCAGGATGGACGTCGCCGCGTGGGAGACGAGGTTCTGCAGCGCGCGGTCCCAGTCGGCGACGCCGAAGAGGGCCTTGGCCGGGTCCTCGATGCGAAACTCCAGCCACAGGTCGACCATCAGCGTGGTGCCTCGCGCGTCGTTGACGTGCACGTCGTCGAAGAGACGGAAGTCCCGGCGCAGCGAGACCGTGCGCAGCGACACCCAGGGGAGCACCCGGGCGGGCATCCACTGCATCCCCGGCTCGCGGAGTGTGCGCACGAGGCGCCCGAAGCTGGTGACCAGCACGGCGTCCTCGTCGTCGACCTCCACGGTCATCAGCCGACCGATGGAGATCAGCAGGGGGATGAGGGCCATGCCCGCGAGCACGCCGAAGACCAGACGGAAGACCTCGCTGCTGCTCATGAGTGATGCTCCTTCACGAAGACGGCGCGGGACTCGGAGAGCACCTCCGCGCGGCGGCGCTCGACGTAGTCGTGGAGGGTCCCCTCGCGGTGCAGGGCGGTGAGCGCGGTGGCGAGCGTGCGCACCTCCGTCTCCACGGCCTGGGCGCGGGCGCGGGCGATGGCGATGCCCTGCTCCGAGGCCAGCACCCGCTGCTCGCAGTCGGCCTGCGCGCGGAAGTAGAGCGCCTCGGCCTCGGTCTGCGCCTGGATCATCCCGTTGAGCGCCTCGGCGAGCTCGTCGGGCGGCAGGATGTCCGTCAGGTCGACGGCGTTGAAGTGCACCCCGTAGCGGTCGCCGATCTGCGTGCGGCAGAACTCCGCGATGCGGCGGTTGAGGTCGACGCGCTCGCGGCGGATGAGCGCGTAGGCGCCTCCCCCGGCGCCCAGGTCGGCGCGGGCGAGGTCTCGGGAGGGCGTGGTCTCGACGCGGAAGTTCGCGATCTCGTTGCGGAGCAGGCAGGTGAAGAGCCCGGTGATGTGCTCGATGGGCGCGCGCAGCCCGAAGAGGAACTCCTCCAGACGCGCCTCGATGGGCTGGTACCGGAGGATGGAGTCGAAGCGCAGCACGGTGCCGTCCTCGGCCATGGCCATCTGTCCGCCCTTCTCTCCGGAGAGGTCGACGGACTGCTCCATCGTCGGCACCAGCACCACCCGCTGCCACGGGCGCTTCTGGTGCAGCCCGGGCTTGTAGGTGCGGAGCCCGCCGGAGGGGTCGCGCTCGACCGCCCCGAAGGAGGTGAGCACCGCGAGGTGCCCCTCCCCCACTCGGAAGAAGCAGCGCGACGCCACCATGAGACCGTAGATCAACAGTCCGATCAGCAATCCCCAGACGATCATTGGGAGTTCATCCTCTGCATGGGTTGGAACCTTAGAACCTGCTGGGGTCGCGGTCGGGCTGCCATCGCTGGTCCCAGCTCGGGCCGCGGCGCTCGACCTCGGTCGCCCGTGGGCGCACGGCCGCGGGGCCCTCCTCGTGCTCGCGGTAGGCCGCCACGAGCCCGCGGTTGACCTCCACCACGTCTTCATTGAACTCGCGGTGCACGTCGCTCACGAGCGACAGCCGCTCGACCGCGTCGGCCGTGTCGATGATCGCCCCGTGCGGAACGAACCGCCCGTCGGGCACCTCCACCCCCACCACCACGGCGCCGATGCCGATGTAGCAGTGCGACCCGACCACCGCGTCGTGCACCACGGCCTTGAAGCCCACGAAGGTGTCGTCGCCGATGTAGCAGGGCCCGTGCACCAGCGCGTTGTGCGCGATGGAGACGTGGCGCCCCACGTACACGGCCCAGTCCTCCCCGGCGACGGTGACCCACTTGTTCTTGAGGGCGTGCACCACCACCCCGTCCTGGAGGTTGGTGTTGCTGCCGATGAAGAAGGGCGAGCCCTCGTCCGCGCGCACCGAGCTGCCCGCCGCGATGTGGACGTTCTCCCCCATCACCACCCGGCCGATCACCGAGGCCTGTCGGTGCACGAAGGACGAGGCGGAGACCACCGCGCGGTCCCTGATCTGGCTGAGCCACTTGTGGTGGCCCGGGGCCTCGAGCTCGGACGACGGGCGGCGGCCCTTGGCCTCCTCGCGCCCCAGCACCGCGCGGATGCCCTTCTCCCGGCGCTTGGAGAGCTGCACCTCCGCGGCGTGCTCGTGGCGATGCAGGAAGGCGTGAAGCGCGTGGAGCACGAAGCCCGCGACGAGGCCCATCACCAGGTGGCCGGTGACGGTGCCCACGGCGGTGACCAGGAAGGCCGCGGCCTCGATGCGCTCCTTGCGGGCGAGCTCGATCAGCGTGCCGACCTCGACGAGGCGGAAGCCCACCACGCAGAGCAGACCCCCGAGCGCCGCCAGCGGAACCTGCGCGATGGTGCTCCCCAGCAGCAGCACCGCGGCGGCCAGCAGGACGCCGTGCACCAGCGCCGAGAGCCGGGTGCGACCGCCGCTCTGGACGTTGACCCCGGAGCGCACGATCACGCCCGAGACGGGCATCCCCTGGAGGAGCCCGACGCCGAGGTTGGCGAGGCCCTGACCGAAGAGCTCGAGGTCGGGGTTGTGGGGCTTGAACTCCGGGGTCATGCGGTCGACCGCGCGCGCCGAGAGCAGCGACTCGATGGAGGCCAGCAGCGCGAGCGGCAGCGTGGCCGCGGCGAGGTCGAGCCAGCGCTCGTCGGGGAGGTTCGGGAAGATCGGGTGGGGAATGGTCGCGGGCACGGCCCCGACGCGCTCGAGGTTCCAGCGGAGGTAGACCGAGACGGCGGTGATGAGCCCGATGCCGAGGATGGCCGCGGGGAAGCGCTTCAGGTGCCGCGTGGAGCTCACCAGGAAGGCCACGAAGAGGCCGCTCACCACCGCGGTCCACGAGACGTGATGCAGCCACGCCGGACGGTGCATCATCTGGGCGAGCTCGTAGACCCGGTAGTCGAAGCCGAGCACCTCGGGAATCTGGCTGTCGAGCAGCTTGAGCCCGACACCCGTGGTGAAGCCCGCGAGCACGGACTCGGGCACGCGCTTGCCCAGCCGGCCGGCCAGCGAGAACGACAGCACGAGCTGCACGACCCCGATCATCATCGCCGCCGCCGCCACGCCCGTCGCGCCGAACCTGTGGGCCAGCGCCAGCACCATCACGTTGAGCGCCGCCGCGGGTCCCGTGACCTGGAAGCGCGCCCCGCCGAAGGCCGCCGCGATGGCGCCTCCGACGGCGCCCGCGATGAGCCCGGCCACCGGGGGGAGGCCGCTCGCGACGGCCAGCGCCACGTTGAGCGGCAGCGCCACCGCGGCGACCGTAAGGCCCGCGATGAGGTCGGACACGAAGCCCGTGGAGCGGGCGACATCCCTCCAGCTCTGCCACCAGTCCGCCGCCATCGTGAGCCATCCCGCCTTGAGTGGGTCGAAGGGGTTGTCCCGCTTACCGGACGCGGGACTCGAGGCGGGGTGATGGGGGCTGTGATTCATCGCGCGCCGCCCTGTGCACGGAGCGAACCAGATGGAGAAACAGCCACAATCGGGGGTGGCGCTCTGCCGCAGGAAACCGCAGCGTGCGGCAGATTGCCGCCCTCCCTCCCCCCGGCCGATGCGCTGGGCTTCGGTGCTATCGTCCGGCCGTGCAGCAGCTCCTCGACGCGGTCGTGACCTTCCCGGGGGCCATGTACACGGTGCTCCTGGGCGTCGTGACGCTCTACTGGATCTCCATGCTGCTCGGCGCGGTCGACCTCGACCTGCTGGGCGGCGCCGAGCACGGGGGCAGCGAGGCCGCGGCGGAGGGCGCGCTCCACGGCCACGGCGCCGCGGACGGGCACCTCGATCACGGAGGGGACATCGACGCCGGCGGGGACGTCGAGCCTGGGGAGGCCGAGCACGGAGACGCCGACCACGGAGACGTCGAGCACGGAGACGACGGGGTGCTGAGCGCCCTCGGCGCGGTGGGGCTGCGCCAGCTTCCGGTGACGGTGAGCGTGAGCCTGCTGGTGATCTGGGGCTGGCTGGTGAGCGTGCTGGGCGCGCTGACGCTCGCCGAGCCGGCGTCGCGCTACCTGCCGTCGGGGGTGTTCCGGGCGCTGCTCTTCGTCGTGGCGGCGCTGACCTCGCTGAAGCTGGCGAGCCTCTCGGCGCGGCCCATCGCTCCGCTCTTCGTGGCCAACAAGGCCTCGCGGAGGGAGCACCTGGTGGGCAAGCTGGCGGAGGTCTCGACGGGCAGGCTCGACGCGCGCTTCGGCCAGGTGCTGGTGTCCGACGGCGGCGCTGGGCTGCTGATCGACGCGCGCCACGAGGGCGGCGAGGCCCTCAAGCGCGGCGACCGGGTGATCGTGACCTCGTGGGAGCCGGAGCGGGGCCTCGTGCTGGTGGAGCCCATCGACCGCGTCACGGCGCTGAGGGTCGAGGGCGGCGCGCAGTCCGACGCGGAGTCCGGTGAGCCCGAGGCGAAGTCGGGCGACGACGCGGTCAAGCGGGTGATACGGTAGCGCCGCGTCTGGTGGGTCGCAGGCCCGCAGCGGGCCCGACGTCTCGACGGAGGAGTGTCTGATGGAGCAGTTGATCCCCATCCTGGTCGCGGTGGTCGCGCTGGTGTTGCTGGCGTTCGGCGTGTTCGCGCTGCTGGCGCGCTTCTATCGCCAGGTCGATCAGGGCAAGGCCCTCATCGTCAACACGTTGAAGAGCGACCCTCTGGTGACGTTCACCGGGGCCATCGTCTACCCGATCATCCACCGCGCCGAGGTGATGGACATCTCGGTCAAGACCATCGAGATCGACCGCCGCGGCAAGGAGGGGTTGATCTGCAAGGACAACATCCGCGCGGACATCAAGGTCACCTTCTTCGTGCGGGTCAACAAGACCCATGAAGACGTGCTGAAGGTGGCGCAGGCGATCGGGTGCGTGCGCGCGAGCGACCAGGCCACCGTCGAGGGGCTCTTCGAGGCGAAGTTCGCCGAGGCCCTGAAGACCGTCGGCAAGCGCATGAACTTCGAGGACCTCTACAAGGAGCGCGACCACTTCAAGGACTCGATCATCGAGATCATCGGCAAGGACCTGAACGGGTTCGTGATGGACGACTGCGCCATCGACTACCTGGAGCAGACGCCGATCGAGTCGCTCGACCAGAACAACATCATGGACGCCGAGGGCATCCGGAAGATCACCGACCTCACGGTGACCCAGAACCTCAAGACCAACGAGCTCCGGCAGAAGGAGCGCATGGAGACCGGGTCGCAGAACCTGGCCGGCGACGAGGCGATCTTCCGCTTCGAGCAGAAGCGCTCGGAGGCCGAGGCGCGCAAGAACAAGGAGGTCTCCATCGCGCAGTCGCGGGAGCAGAACGAGGCCCAGCGCATCGCCAACGAGGAGGCCAAGCGCACGCTGCTCGCGCACGAGAAGAACTCCGAGGAGACCCTGGTGGCGCAGCAGGCCCGCGAGCGCGCGGTGCTCGTCGCCATGAAGAACAAGGAGCGCGAGATCGCCGTGGAGATCGAGCGCGTCGAGCGGGCGCGGCAGATGGAGATCACCACGCGGGAGAACGACGTGATCGCCCAGCAGATCACCCGGCAGGCCGAGATCGAGCGGCAGAAGCGGGAGATCGCGGAGGTGGTGCGCGGGCGCATCGCCGTCGACAAGACCGTCGCGGAGGAGGAGGAGCGCATCAAGGACGTGCGCGCCATCGCCGAGGCCAACCGCCACCGCGAGGGGATGAAGATCGCCGCGGACGCGGAGGCGACGCAGCTCAGCACGAAGCAGGTGCGGGCGGCGGAGGCGTCCGAGGAGGTCGCCAAGGCGCAGGCGCGGCAGCGGCTGGTGCTGGCGGAGGCCGACCTCGAGGTGGCGGACAAGCAGTCGCGGGCGAAGGTGCGCCTCGCGGAGGGCACGCAGGCCGAGGCCTCGGCGGCGGGCCTCGCGGCGGCGAGGGTGCGCGAGGCCGACGCCAAGGCGCTGGAGCTGACCGGCGCGGCGGAGGCGAGCGCGATCCGCGCGAAGATGAGCGCGGAGGCCTCGGGCATCGGCGAGAAGGCCGAGGCGATGAAGGCGCTCGACAGCGTGAGCCGCGAGCACGAGGAGTTCAGGCTGCGGCTCGACCAGCAGAAGGTGATCTCGCTGGAGTCGATCCGCGCCAAGAGGGACGTCGCCGGGGTGCAGGCCGAGGTGCTGCGCGCGGCCTTCGAGCACGCGAAGATCAACATCGTGGGCGGCGACGGGGCCTTCTTCGAGCGCTTCATCCGCGCGGTGACGGTGGGTCAGTCCATCGACGGCGCGGTCGACCAGAGCGAGGTGCTCAAGGGACTGATGAGCCAGCTCGGCTCGATCTCCGCGGACGACGCTCCGAAGGGCTGATCCAACATGGCCGACGCCTCGCCGGACGCTCCCCCCCCGAACGCGCCGACGGGCGCGGCCACGACGACGACGGATGAACTCGGCGGCAGCTACGAGGTCATCCGTCGGCGGCTCCTCTCTACCGCCGAGGCGCTCTCGCAGAAGGCCGAGCGGCTCAACGCCCGACGCAAGGAGGTCTTCGGCGGGAGCGAGCTCGCGCTGATCGCGACCGAGCGGGTGCGCACGGAGAACAACTGCCTCCCTCGGGACATCGTGGCGATCGGCCCGAGGCTGCTGGTGGGCTTCGACGTCTTCGTCGGGATGAAGTCCGAGGTGACGGTGCCGGACGTCTTCGCGCTCTACGGCCTCGACAGGCCCGAGGGGGCGGCGCTCACCCTCTCTCCCCTCCCCCTCGAAGACGGCGGGATCTTCTCGGACGAGCGCTTCCAGAAGGACTTCACCGACCTCTTCCGCTACGTGCGCGACGCCCGGCTGGGGCAGCTCCGGCGCACCGACCAGCGGCTGCTCGCGGTGTTCAACACGGGCGCCGGCGAGCGCGACAAGCGGGTGATGCGCTGGGGCATCGACGCGTCGGGCAGGGTCTCGTACATGGACGCGCGCGGCGAGGACGACCACGTCCGGCCGAGGGCGCACGACTTCGCCTGGAAGGTCACCACCCGCGACGACCAGGTGCATGGGCGCCACCCCCACGTGAACATCCTCGACGAGGTCTTCGTCGAGACCATCGGCGGCGACCTCACCATCAAGGTCGAGAACAACACCACGACGGGCCAGGGGCTCTACTCCGAGCCCGTGGAGGACGCCAACCAGGCCCTCGACGACGCGCAGATCGCGTACGCGCGGCTCGGGGCGCTGATCCTGCTGCGGGTGAAGCCCTACCGCGAGACGACGGCGCGGCACTTCATCTACAACCCGCGGCGCCGGCAGGTGCTGCGCGTCGACTCCATCGAGCAGGCGTGCCTCGCGCTCCCGGAGGACCAGGGGGTGCTCTACCCCGACGGCTATTACCTCCTCACGGGGGAGCACAAGCGCTTCGAGACCAGCGGCGGTCCGATGCTCTTCGAGCGCGTGCTGAAGGCGCCCAACGGGGAGGACGTGCTCTACGTCTTCTACCGGGACGCCGACGGGAGCTACCTGCTCTTCCCGTACAACCTCATTCGCAAGGAGGTGGCCTCGCCCATTCCCTGCCACGGGTACTCGTTGTTCGAAGACGGGACCCTGATCGTGGTGCGCGCGGCGCCGGGCGACGAGCCCACGCGCGTCCACCCGATGCAGGTCTGGCGCACGCCCTTCACCTCCGCGGAGTTCGCGGCGGCGGCGCCGGTGACGGGGTCCTTCCTGGCGAAGGTGGGCAACCCAGACCTGGTGCGTGGCATCTCCGAGTCGCTCTCACTGAAGCGCCTCGCCAACACCGACACCCCCACCCGGCAGACCTGGGAGGACCTCATCGCGGCGACCGGGCGGATGGTGGACGCGTTCCACTGGCTCGGCCACGAGGAGGCCTTCGACCTGCTCTCGACGGTGAAGGAGCTGCGCGGCATCGCCGGGCAGATCATCGACGAGTTCGAGAAGGTCGAGGCCATCCGCAGGCGCGCCGCCGAGGCCCTGGCGAAGGCCGAGGAGCACCAGCGCGAGCTGCTCTCCGGTCGCCCGCAGGACCTTCGCTCCGCGGCGTCCTTCATGGACTCGCTCACGGCGCTGCGGCGTCAGCGGGGCTCCCTCGGGACGCTGCGCGAGCTGCGCTACATGGACCTCCCGCGGGTCGACGCGCTGGAGTCCGAGGTCGACGCCCGCTTCAAGGAGACCAGCTTCGCCGCGGCGGACTTCCTCTCCGGCGCCGACTCGCTCCGGCCGCTGCTCGACGCCATCGCGGCCGCGGTCGACCGGGCGGGCAAGGCCTCTCGCACGGTGGAGCTCGCCCCGCTGGTGAAGGAGGTCGACGCCGTCCACGAGGGGCTGACGGTGCTCTCGGAGACCGTGGCGGGACTCGAGGTCGACGACCCGACGATGCGCACGAAGATCCTCGACGCGGTGAGCGAGGTCTTCGCGCAGCTCAACCGGGCGCGCGCCATCGTGCAGGGCCGCGCCAAGGAGCTGCGGGGCTCCGAGGGCCGGGCCGAGTTCGGCGTGCAGGTGAAGGTCTTCCAGCAGGCGGTGCAGAGCGCGCTCGCGGTGGCCGACTCGCCGGAGAAGTGCGACGCCTCGCTCTCGCGGCTGCTGGTGCAGGTCGAGGAGCTGGAGGGCCGCTTCGGGGAGTTCGACGAGTTCGCCACGGAGCTGGCCACGCGCCGCGAGGAGCTCCACGACGCCTTCAGCGCGCGGCGGCAGGCGCTGCTCGACGAGCGGCAGAAGCGCGCGCAGAACCTCCTCAACGCCGCCGACCGCATCCTCCAGGGCGTGCTCCGCAGGGCGCGGGCCTTCGCGACGGCGGAGGAGCTCAACTCCTTCTTCGCGGGCGACCCGATGGTCACCAAGGCCCGCGAGCTGGTGGAGCAGCTCCGCGGGCTCAACGACACGGTGAAGGCCGACGAGATCGACGGCCGCATCCGCTCGGCGAAGCAGGACGGGCTGCGCGCGCTGCGCGACCGGAGCGACCTCTTCGAGGGCGCCGACAACGTCATCAAGCTGGGGCGGCACCGGTTCTTCGTGAACACCGAGCCCCTGGAGCTGACCATCGTCCCCAGGGAGGGGCAGCTCGAGGCGCACCTCACCGGGACGGACTACTTCGAGCCCATCGAGGACGCGGTGCTCGCCGAGGCCCGCGACCTCTGGGAGCAGGGGCTGCCGAGCGAGTCTCCGGAGGTCTACCGCGGAGAGTACCTCGCCTACACGGTGCTCACCGACGCCCTGCGGGGCGAGCGCGGACTCTCGCTCGACCGGCTGAAGCAGGAGTCGCTCGCCGAGGGCGCGCTGCTGGCGACGGTGCGCGCGGCGGCGGCCGGCCGGCACGACGAGGGCTACGAGCGAGGGGTGCACGACGTCGACGCGGCGATGATCCTGGCGAAGCTGGTGGCGCTGCTGGGCGCGGCCGGGACGCTGCGTCACGAGAGCAGCGCGAGGGCGCTGGGGGTGCTGCACCTGGCGACCCTCGAGGACGCCGCGAGGGCGCTGCTCACGAGGCGCTGTCGGAGCGCGGCGAGGCTGAGGGCGATCACCGGCGCGGCCGACGCGCAGGACGAGATCACCCGGGAGCTCACCGGGGCCATCGTGGCGACGAGCGTGCATTGGAAGCTCCCGGCGAGCGAAGGGGAGCGACGGAGGGCGGGGCGCTACCTCGTGGAGGAGCTCGGCGGCGGGAAGACGAAGTGCGTCCTGTCGGGCGAGGCCGTGGCGCTGAGGGACGCGTTTCTCCAGGCGGCGCACGAGGCGGGGGCGAGGCTGCCCTTCGAGGACGACGTGCGGGCGATGGAGAAGTTTCCCGCCGAGGTGCTGGCGCTGGCGCTGCGCTGGGTGGAGGGCTTCGCGGCGCGCACCCCGGGCGGGGCGGCCTTCGCGCGCGAGGTGGCGGTGGCGCTGGTCACCGCGCGACGGGTCGAGCGGGAGGCGAGCAGCGTGGCGCTGGAGGCCACGGTCGAGGGGATGCTGGGGCAGCACCCGAGGGTGCGAGAGCGGGCGATGCCGCTGCGGCTGGATGAGTTCCTGTCGCGGCTGGAGGGCTACGTCGAAGACCGGCTGCCGCGGTGGCGGGCGTACCGCAAGGCGCGCTCCGAGGCGGCGGCGAGGGAGCGGCACCGGCTGCGGCTCGACGAGTTCGCCGCGCGGGTGCTCTCGAGCTTCGTGCGCAACCAGCTCATCGACGAGGTGTACCTCCCGCTGGTGGGGGCCAACCTGGCCAAGCAGCTCGGGGCCGCGGGGGACGCCAAGCGCACCGACCTCATGGGCCTGCTGCTGCTCGTCTCGCCGCCGGGCTACGGCAAGACGACGCTGATGGAGTACGTCGCCAGCAAGCTGGGCTTGGTGTTCGTGAAGGTGAACGGCCCGTCGCTGGGCCACGGGGTGGTGAGCCTCGACCCGACGGAGGCCCCCAACGCCACGTCCCGGCAGGAGGTGGAGAAGATCAACCTCGCGCTGGAGATGGGCAACAACGTGATGCTCTACCTGGACGACATCCAGCACACCAACCCCGAGCTGCTCCAGAAGTTCATCTCGCTCTGCGACGGGTCGCGCCGCATCGAAGGCGTCTGGAAGGGCCGCACGCGCACCTACGACCTCCGGGGCAAGCGCTTCTGCGTGGTGATGGCGGGCAACCCGTACACCGAGTCGGGGGCGCGCTTCCGCATCCCCGACATGCTCGCCAACCGCGCCGACACGTACAACCTCGGCGACATCCTCGGCGGGCGCGACGACGCCTTCGCCCGCTCCTACCTGGAGAACTCCCTCACCTCCAACGCCACCCTCGCCCCGCTCGCGGGCCGAGACCCGAAGGACCTCGACAGGCTCATCCGCATGGCCGCGGGCGAGGTCATCCCCTCGACGGAGCTGGCGCACCCCTACAGCGCCGCGGAGGTCGCGGAGGTCACCGCGGTGCTGCGCAACCTGATGCTCGCCCAGCGGGTGCTGCTGGCGGTCAACGCGGAGTACATCCGCAGCGCGTCGCAGGAGGACAGCTACCGCACGGAGCCCGCGTTCAAGCTCCAGGGCAGCTACCGCAACATGAACAAGATCGCCGAGAAGGTGGTCTCCGCGCACACCGCCGACGAGGTCGAGCGGCTCATCGACGACCACTACGCGAGCGAGTCGCAGACCCTCACCACCGGCGCCGAGCAGAACCTCCTCAAGCTGGCCGAGCTGCGGGGACGGATGTCCGAGGAGCAGCAGGCCCGCTGGGCGGCGATCAAGAAGGAGTTCGCGCGCCAGAAGCGCGTCGGCGGCAAGGACGACGACCCGGTCGCGCGGGTCACCGGGACGCTCTCCACGCTCGGCGAGGAGCTCGAGCGCATGCGCGCGGAGATCACCCGCGCGTCGGAGCGCTCGGTCGACGAGCGATCGAGCATGGCGAAGGTGCTCGCTCCGCAGCTCGCGGGCCTGGAGGCCGCGCTCCGGGCGGTGGCGCGGCCGACGCTGGAGGTGAAGGTCCCGGGGCCCGAGGCGAGCGCGAACGCGATCGTCGACCGGCTGTCGGGCCTCGCGGCCACGCTCGGTCCGGTGATGCGCGCGACGCAGCACGGGCTCGGCACGCTGCCCGACGTGCTCACCACCATGGTCGCGGTGCTCGAGCGCCTGGAGAAGAAGCTCGCCGAAGGGGGCCTCGCGGTGGCCGTGGCGAGCGCCGCGCCGGCCGCGGAGATGGTGCACCCGGTCGCGCCGGCCCCTGCGCTTGCGGCGCATCCGGGCGGGGCGGCGGTGCGACGCTCGTCGGTCCCTCCGCCTCCGGCGCGGCGGCCGGAGGTGCATACGGCGCCCTATGAGATGCCGCCCCTCGCGGGCGTCGTCGAGTCGGCGCCGGCGACCATGCGGGTGCGCTTCGAGACCGAGCTCGGCGCCGTGTCGGTGTCGAACTTCTTCGTCCCCGCGGGCGTCGACCGCGACGTGGTGCGCGACGGCGGGGTCTTCGTGCAGACCTACCGCAAGCTCCCGCCGCTCGGGTCGGTGGTGACCGTGGCCATGCGCTTCGCAGGCGGCGGGATCATCGAGACCGAGGCCGAGGTGGTCTACGCCGTCGAGGCCTCGCTGAGCGAGCCGCACCCGGGCTTCGGTGCTCGGCTGCTGCGCCTCACGCCGTCGCAGGAGGGCATCCTGCGGCGGTACCTGCTCGACCGCGACCCGCTGGTGCACAAGGGCTGACGGCGCGTCGGAGCGCCGATCGACCCCTCGAAGGGAGCGACGGTCAGCGCTCGTCGGTCGAGCGCGGGCCCATCGCGCGGAAGTGGAACACCACCGCCACGACGCCCTGCCGCGCCATCTCGCTCGCGCGCACGTGCCGGGAGCAGTCGGCGCCTGTGACGAGGTCTTCGGCTCTTGGAGTGCTCCTGTCGCTCCGATGCTACCCAACCACGGCGGCTCGTCCTTCGCGTGTCGCCCGATCAGGGCGCCTGATTGGCGGCTCCGGGCGTCGGGCGGTTGGGGACCAGCTCGCCCGCTCCGTTCGGCAGCCGCCCCCACGTCTGCCCCGATGGAACCGCGTCGGCGGGGTACATCCCGCGCGCGACGACGCGACCCGTCGGATCGAGCACCGACACCGTCTCGCCCCGCGACGCGCTTATGGACCACGACGCGTGAAAGCACGGCGACGGCCCGCCCGCGAGGCACTGCGACTGCGGCCCGACGCCGGCGTCGGCGACGCCCGCGAGCACGAAGAGGTATCCCCCGGGGACGAGCATCGTGCCCGCGGGGAAGCGCACGGCGGCCGAGAGGCGTGGCATGCCCGCGTCGGGGTCGAGGTCCGCGAGGGTGTAGCCGCCGAGGTCGAACGCGCGGCTCCCGGCGTTGAAGAGCTCGACCCAGTCGTCGCCCGCAGCGCGGATCTCGTTGACCACGAGCCCGCCCGCGCCGACGTCCGTGGGCGCGCCCGCCTCCGTTCGCGCGCCCGCGTCGGTGACCGCCCCCGCGTCGACCCCGGCCGGTGCGTCCGTCGTCGTCACCGCGTCGGCCGCCGTGTCGCCCACGTCGACGACCTGCTCACGCGCCTCCGAGCAACCCTGCGCGGCCAGCGCGAACGCCACCATCCACCCTTCGATCTTCATCGTCGTCCCTCCTTCAGAACACCACGCGGGTGACCGCGCGGAGCTCGGTGTTCTCGGTTCCCGGCAGCGCCGCCAGCGTGCGTGCGCCCGCGGTCTGGCGGCTCACGGCGACGTGCACCTCCAGCGGCTCGAACAGCCGCCACCCGACGCTGCCCAGCAGCGTGAGCACGTGGTCGTCGTCGACCCGATCGTCGCGCTGCCACCACGTCGCGCGCAGCCCCACGAGGAGTCGCGTCACGGGCTCGATGCGCGCGAAGCCCTCGACCAGCAGAGCGCCCCGGGTGCCGTCGTCGTCGACGCCCCAACCGCGCGTGACGCTCACGCCCGCGCGCACCCGATCGCCCTGCCAGAGCAACGCGCCGGTGAGCCGGTCGGCGCGCGCGAGGCCCGTGCCGGATGATCCGAGCACGTACGACGCGAAGAGCGTCAGCGGGCGCATCGCCCCTCGCGGGAAGTGCAGCGCGACGGCGGCCTCGAAGTTCTTGCCCCGGTTGAGCTCGCGGTTGGTGTAGCCCTCGCCGTTGTACGCGCCGACTGCTACCCAGCCGACGTCCGCGGGGAGGCGCGCGCGCACCGTGACGCCGAGGTCGGCGGGGGCGCCGAGGCCGGTGACCTCGAGCGGCGTCGGGGCCACCGCGCGCAGCCTCCAGGTGCCCTCGATCTCCGGGATGGTGAGCGTGGGGACCACCCCGGCGCGCAGCTCGATCCAGCGGGTGATCGCGGCGCCCGCCCACGCCTCGCGCACGCGCAGCACGAGGCTGTCTCCCGCGACGCCGAGCAGGGCGCCCTCGGAGGCCGAGCGCACGGCTTCGAGCACGAAGCGGCCCTGCACCGGTCCATAGCTGGCGCCGAGGGAGGCGTGCGCGCGCGGCAGATCGAAGGCGTGAAACCACGCGGTGTCCCCGGAAGATCCGTCGACGAGGCGCAGCGCGTACTGACCGAAGACCTCGAGGCCGGGGCGCACCGCGAACGAGGTAGTCCCTGCGGAGGTCGACGGACCGGCGGTGGGGATGGCCTCGGGCGTGGCGGGTGTCTGCGCGACGGCCACGGCAGGCGTGAGCGCGAGCGAGAGCGCTAGGACGGTGCGACGGATGGACACTAGAGGCTCCTCACGGCGGGGGGCGTTCCGAAGAGGGCGCGCTGGTCGGGGGTGGGTGCGTCGGTGGCGTCGAGGGGAAGGCCGAGCGACGGGCCGCGGTCGGTGAGCGCGCGACGAAAGCGCTCCCAGTCGGCGAGCAGCTGCACCGCGTAGCGATCGGAGACGTCGGCCTGCTCCTGCGCGAAGCCCGCGAGGTCGCGCGCGACGACGGACGCGATGGCGGGCGCGACGGAAGTACCATCGGGCAGCGGCGCGGCGTGGAGGCGGGCGACGAGCGCGCCGAGGTGGCGGGCGAGCGAGGTGAGCGCCTCGGGGGTGCCGAGCGTCGCCACGAGTCGATCGACGCGGATCGTCTTGTGGCCAGCGCTCTCGGTGCGCACGAGCACCGGCAGACCGAGCCAGCTGTCAGCGCCCCAGAGAGGATCGGCGTCGGGCACGGCCCACAGCGCGCGCGCCGAGGCCACCAGCCGCGCGGGCACGGTGTCGAACCACACGCTCGGCGGCGGACCGCCCGGGACGACGCTGTCGGCGAGCTCCTTCACCTCGAGGATGACGTCGTCGTCGGGGGCTTCGGAGGGGCCCCGCACGAGCACGAGCGCGCGCACCCTGGGCCACGAGGCGACGCCGCCGCCGTACTCGCGGGCGCTGTCGAGTACGGTGAAGTACTCCGCGGGCGGTGGTGCCAGCAGGGTCGCGCGGTAGCGGGACAGCAACGCCGGGAGCGCGTCGCGCGCGGCCTCCGGGAGCTCCGCGAGCAGGCTCTCGGGATCGGTCGTGTCGGGTGCCCCGCGGAGAATCGTCCGGCGCGCGCCGGTGAGCACCGTGAGGTCGGACAGCTCGCGGCGACGGTCGGCGTCGCGCTGCCCGCGACGGAACAGGTCATCGAGCACGGGGTCGCCGCCGCCGGCGGTGACGCGAGCGCGGGCGGCGCCGCCGGCGTGGGCGGCGATGGCACCGGCGTACGCGGTCGCGGCGGCGCGCACGATGTCTGGGATGGCTCGCTCGACGGCGGCGCGGGCCTCGGGCGCGTCGGGGTTGGAGAGGCGCGCGGCGAGGCAGAGGCCGACCGTGAGTCGACGGAGGTCCCATAGGTAGGGGGCGCGGTCTGCGCCGTCGAGGTCGTTGGGCTCGAGGGCGAGCGAGCCGTCGCGCGCGCGCAAGGTGCCGAAGTTCTCGAGATGGGGATCGCCCGCGCTCCAGGGCTGCGGGAGGTCGAGGGTGAAGCGCGAGCGCGAGAGCTCGCTGGCGCCGTCGCGCCAGTCGTGGAGGAAGAGCGGGAGCGAGCCGCGGTAGAAGTCGTACGCGCCGCGCGCCATGCGGGCGTAGCGGCCCGCGACGAGCGACGGGCGCGAGCGCAGGAGGGACTGGTCGGCGCGCGCGAAGACCGAGCGCAGCGTGGCGTCGCGCGGGTCCGACGCGGGCTCGGCGCAGCGCGCGAGCGAGAGGCACATGAGCAGGGCAGTGGCGAGCCGGGCACGCACAGGTGGGCCGCGCAGTAGCCGCAAAGGAAGCGCGGTCGCAAGCGCCCGAAGCAGACGTCGCGGCGATGTCACCGGACTGTCAGCGAGGCGGTGACGGAGCTCAGTGGACCGTGAGCACCGGCACCGACGAGAAGCGCACGACGCGCTCTGCGACGCTACCCAGCAGCGCGCGGCGCAGTCCCGTGCGGCCGTGGGTTCCGACCACCACGAGGTCGGCGCCGAGCGGCGAGATCGCTCCCACGAGCTGGTCCCACACGACGCCGCCGAGCAGCGTGGATTCGGCCTCGACGTGGTTCGCTCGCAGCGTCTCGAGCAGCGCGTCGAGCTGCCTTCGCGCGGCCTGCTCGACGGGCGTATGCCACTCGAAGCCGGGATCGATCACCAGGCTCGTCGCGACGTGAGGAAGCTCCCACACGTGCACGATGTGCAGCCGTGCGCCGTAACGCTGCGCCAGGTCGGCGGCGCGCTCGATGGCGCGGCCCGACCCGTCGCTGAAGTCCGTACCCACCAGCACCTTCGTGAATGGCTTGACCATGCGACTGACTCCTTCAAGAGCGGACGTCCGCTGCCTCCGAGACCGATGATTTGCACAGGTCGTGCGAATGGAGTGTGACGCGACGAGATTGTCTCCGCGCGGTCACGAGCGCGTCGCACGCGGCCGGCCGCCGACGGCGACGACGGAACCTTCGAGCGCTCGCTCGCCGACGGGAGGACCTCCCCTGCTGCGAGGTCCTCCGCTTCGTGCTGCCCCGCATCCTCCGCATCGCCGCGTTCGAGCTGGGCCCTGGACGCGTCGAGAAACCCCGGGGTGAGCTCCCCGTGGCAACGGCACGCCACCCGCCCGTGTGCTCCTGGAGGCGCCGACCGAAGGTTGACGCGCCTCTCGCCCGCCTCGATCGTCGGCGCCACGAGCGACGACCGGGACTCGGCGGTCTTTCCGCACGGCGACCTCACGCAGGTGGCCAGCAACCTCTGGTGGGTCAAGAGCGAGCAGGCGGCGTGCTGGGCGTGCCTCGCATCGTGCGGATGATGTTCGTGGCCGACACCACCCGGCGGTGTGGGGCTTCCTCGAGGGCCTCGCCGCGAAGCCGTGGAAGACCCTCACCGTGAGCCACGGCGACGCGATCACCGACGACTGCGCCGGGCACCTGAAGCGGGCCGAGGTCGGGTCACCCGCCGCCCCCGACGAGCGCCCAGGCGATGGCGTAGGAGGCGAAGATGCTCGCGCCCGCCAGCACCCCCGAGGCGAACACCCTCCACGGTGATCCCCCGCGCACGCTCTTGGCGAGCACCCCGAAGCAGGTGAGCAGCAGCAGCTCGCCGAGGATGATGAAGTACGGCGTGTGGGAGAGCATCGGGCAGCCCCCGTAGCGCCACCAGCCGAGGCGCCGCGCCATCTCCTCGTAGAAGGGGATGTTGACCGCGCCGAGCAGGCCGCCCAGGAGGAATCCGCGCGCCCCGAAGCGCTCGCCGAGCCGCAGCCCGATGTACGCGAACTGCACCGCGACGACCTCCCAGGCCATGATCATCCACCACGGCGAGCGCCACACCATCGCGCTGTGGCTCACGGAGTAGTCGAGGGTGCCAGTGACGTCGACGAGCCACGCGTCCGAGGCGAGCTCGACGACCCCGGTGGTGAGCCCGAAGAGCAGCAGCCGCGCCATCACCGGGTCGCGACGGCGGAGCGTGAAGCCGACGAGGATCGCGTTGTTGAGGAGGCCGATCGCCGCGGCGCTCCTGCCGTCCGAGCCCGGGAGCCGCGAGAGCAGGATCACCCCGGCCACTGCGTTGTACACCGTCCAGCGGACGACGCGCAGGCGCGCTCTCTCGCGCTCGGACGCCTCGTCGCGGGACATGCGCCGACGCTAGCATCGGCCCTCCGCGGAAGTCCCGCGAGCGCGACGAGGAGCGGATCAGCGAGCGTTGCTCCGCCGCGAGTGAGCACGGCGCTCGCGACGGTTCTGCGGGGTCGTCAGTCGTGGAGCAGGGACGAGACCGTAGAGCTGCTCAAGACGAGGGATGGAGCGGAGCACGCCGCCGTGCTCGCAGCGCTTCGCGACGAGGCGCGCCTCTTCCAACAACCGAATGCCCGTCTGGCGGTCAAGGACATTCCCTGCGCGCAGGTGGAGGTCCGCTGCGTCGCTGAGCACCTCGGCCAGCAGGCGCTCGTCACCGAACTCACGGACCGCCGGGAGGATGTCGCGATCCATGACGTCAAGGGCTGCCAGGGTGTCTCCGCGCCCACCTTCATAGAGCGCGACCATCGAGCGGATCTGGAGGACGTCACGACGATCCGAAGTCTGCTCGAATGCGGGCAACGCGACCTCCCGAAGAACGGCAAGCGCTTCGTCGATACGTCCGACCCCCACGAGGAACTCGGACAGAATCTTCGCGGAGTCTCCCCGCCAAGGCTCATCACCTGACTGATCGAGCTGAGCCACCGACTGGCGCATGAGCGCAATGCCCTCTTCGTGGCGCTGAAAGTCATTGTATAGAATCTGGCCGAGCGAGCCCCTGGAGGATGCAGCCTCGCGACGGAGGCCCAGCTCTTCGTAGATCGCAATCGCACGCTCTATCGCAGCACGCCGGTCGGACATGGTGAGGCCAGAGTTGTAGAGCGCCCTCGCTTCCAGGGCTTCGGCAACACCACTCCGATAGCCGACGCTCTCTGCCAGGTGCTCTGCGGCGCCGATGCACCGACGCGTCAAGGCGAGACGACGAAGCCGTTCGCCGGGCGTCGACGATGCGACGCGATTGACCCTCCTCGCGAGCAGGAGCCAGGCGTCGACTAGCGTCCCAGCGGAAGGCGCGTCGGCCCTTCCGGCAAGCGCTTCCAGTCGAGCGGCCTCGGCTTCGATGGAGGAAAGAGACTCGCGCATTGGCAGCAGCGCATGGGTCGGTTCGATGCGCAGCGGCAGGCTGACGCCCTCCGCAGTCCCGTGCTCCGCCGAGAGGTGCAGCGCGGCGGAGCGGATCGAGAACAGGTCCGGCGCAGCGGTCGCGAAGGCCGCCATCGCCTCGGGAGAGCAGAGCACGACGAGGGGACCCCGGACGTAACGCGGCAGCAGATCTCGCGCGAGGTTGAGCCCCTCCACGACACGGCCGCCGTCGAAGGACACGAGGGCATCGCCGTCGGGAACCACCACGCCGTCTCGCGCACCCCGCGCGCCGCGCACCAGCTGCTCGACCGCTTCCGCGCCAGCGCTTCCGAAGGGGAGCACGTTCAAGGTCGGCAGTCCCTCGTGCCCCGACCAGCCCCGCAGCGCCTGGATGAGCTCAGCGCGACGGGAACCCTCTACTTCGACCGGTAGGAACGTGAAGCTGGTGGAGCCTCGGCGGAGTGCCCGTCGCAGCGCGGCGGTCGCGCCCTCCGCCGCCCGGCCGCTCACGGCAACGCCTCACGAAACTTCCTGCTCCGTTCGACGAGCGGATGGACGCAGTAGAATGGCTCGGGCTCGCCGTTCTGATATTCGAGCACGAACAGATGTCGGAGCGTCTCGCGCTTGACCTGCTCATCGCAGTCGCCCGGGAATCGGTTGGTGTCCGCGACCTTCTGGAGGGCCGCGATCCACCGCTCTGGGAGCGCGCGATCGAGCTGCGCCTGAAGCTCGGCGATCGCACGCTCGACCGAGGCGCGTAGAACTGGCGGGTCGTCGTGCATGTTCACCGCCGAGCGCACCATCTGGAGCGCGTGGCGGATGCAACCGCCGCTCGCCACAGCGATCTCCCGCGCTGCGCTGGCGCCGCCTTCAAAGAGCGACTCGAAGTGCACACTGCGTTCGAGGAGAGACACCATGGCCCCAACGCCGGCTTCGTCGTCGCCCCCGCCTGCGGACCTGCGGTGGCGAACCTTCACCATCGGCAGCACGACGACCTCACCGCCGTAGAGTCCCGCCAGCGACGCGCCACTCGCGGCGTAGGCGAGGTACGAGGGAGCGGTGATGACCAGGTGCGCGTCGAGGCGCTTCAGCGCGCCGAGGCGCTCGAGGAACAGGTGATCCACGGTCTCGCGGCGGCGCTCCCCGAGCTTCTCGAGGTTGTCGAGCAACACCACCACCGGCCCCGCAGCGTCGACCCGGATGAGCTCGAGCGCGCGATTCAAGCCGCTGATCAAGGCATCGGCGATGTTGCCGAGCACCATCCGAAGCGCCTTGCGCTGTTCGGGTGGCTGAAGCTTGAGCGCGTCGATGAGCTTGGTGAGCCCCTCGTGAGCGGTCTTCGGAAGCTGGTTCAGCGCGGCGGCCAGCGTCTCGGGAGCGCGGGTGAGCTGCGACAGGATGAGCGTACGGATGTCACTCTCCCAGAGCGACGTCAGCACCTTCGCGGCGGCCCGCGTCGATTGCTCGAGGACTGCCATCCATAGCGCGACGAGGATGTCTTCGAGGTCGACATCCCCGATCTCGACGAGGGCCGTGGCATCAAGGAGGATGACCGTCGGCCGCGGCTCGATAGGGCCATGTTCGGCCGAGTATTTCATCCGAAGCAGCTCGGTGGTCTTGCCCGTGCCCACATGCCCGGTGAGGAACTGGAGCGTGGGGAGCGAGGCCGCGCGGCGGATGTTCCTGATGACGCGCGATAGCCGGTCGCCTCCGCGGATCGCATCGAGGTTCTCACGAAGCGCATCGTCGACCTCCGGTGTGAGCGGCATCGACGGATCGCAGACGCGTACGACGTCATCCAGCGTCGATGCCGGGACTCCGCCGAGCACGCGCCTGGTCAACGGCAAAGGTGCATCACCTGTCATGGGTTCAAAGCTATCACGCCCCTCGGGTGCGGCTCCCGACGCCGTCGCGCCGGAGCGCGAGGCTCAGGACCCCAGCGGTGCTGAGGTACCCGGCGTCGGCGCGGTCGTCACGGTCGCCGTCGTTGAGGGTGTGACGGCCACGTCGCGCAGGGTCCCCGCCGCAGCTCGCGACGACGAGCGAGCGGACGAAGACCCATGACGAGAACCTGATCGACGGAGTAGGCATGGGCGCGGGGGATGATCAGGAGCGCGCGATGCACGGACGACAGGATTCCTGGATGGGTTTGCTATGGGTCAGCGGTCTTCTCGCGCCCTTCGGTTGCGCCGTCACCGTCGCCGGACAGGTCGCCGACGCCGGGACACCATCCGCCGACGTCCCGAGGGTCGATGTCCCGAGGGTCGATGTCCCGAGGGTCGATGTCCCGATGGCCCCGGACGCCGCGCCGTCACGCTTCGTCACGCAGGTCGCCCCGGGGACCTGCACGAGGATGAGCGACGGCAGCATGTGGTGCTGGGGAAGCAATTACTCCGGGCAGGTCGGCGACGGCACGAACACGTCGTCGCTCGATCCCGCGTTGAGCCCCTTCCTCACGAACGTCACCTACGTCGCCCGGTCTAGCAACCACACCTGCGCGATCGTCGCATCGGGGGCGGTCTGGTGCTGGGGCGGAGGCGAGTTCGCCGAAGCGGCGGGCACGACCCGCGGCGCCTTGCGGTACGTTCCGCGACCCGTGGCGGGTGTCTCGAACGCCGTGCAGCTGGCGTTGGGGCGGTCGTTCTCCTGCGCGCTGGTGCAGGACGGCTCGGTCTGGTGCTGGGGCAGCAACAACAACGGCGAACTCGGACGACCTGGCATGATCGGCGCCACCATCACGCCAGAGCAGATCCCGGGCGTGGCGGGCGCCGTGCAGATCGCCGCTGGTCTCTTCACCGCTTGCGCGCGCATTCGCGATGGCTCGCTGATGTGCTGGGGGAGCAATCAGCAGGGCTCGGTCGGCGACGGGTCGATCTCGTACTCCTCCCCGCCCACGCGCACGGCCTTGATCGATGACGCCATCGACGTCGGGACGGGCGAGGCGCACACCTGCGCCCTGCGCCGCGATCGCACGGTCTGGTGCTGGGGGTCCAACCGCTTCAACGCGCTCGGGACCGGATCGTCCCGCACGACGCCGCAGGCCGTGCCGGGGGTGACCGGGGTTCAGCAGATCGCCGTGGGCCAGACGCACACGTGCGTTCGCCTCATGGACGGGACGGTACAGTGCTGGGGGACCAACAACGACGTGAGGGACAACCCGGCGTGGGACGGCGCCTACGGTCCGACTCCCGTCACGATCGCCGGAACGAGGGGGGCGATCGACGTGCAGTCGAGCTCAGGCACCCTCTGCGTGCGCTTCGCCGAAGGTCACATCGCCTGCTGGGGCAGCAACGACGGCGCCTTCGGCAACGGCGGGACGGCGCCGAGCATGACCGCGGTTCCGGTGGTGCTTCCGTGAGCGGCGGCCTTGATGTTCACGGGACGGCGAGCGCGAGGTCTGCGTCGGGTCGTGGCGCACGTACGCGCCCGCAGCGCCGAGTGAGGGGGCCGCGGATGGAATCCCGTCGCGAAATGGATTAGAGCCCGACGCGCTGGTGAAGGACGAAACGCGCGCGCTCCGGTGGGGTGTGGCGCAACGACGGAAGAGAGAGGGAATCCATGGCGGTGTTGAGCGTCACGACGGCCACCTTCCAGCGCGAGGTGCTCCAGAGCGAGCTCCCGGTGCTGATCGACCTCTGGGCCCCGGGCTTTCCGGCGTGCCGGCAGCTCTCGCCGAGGGTCGAGGAGGTCGCCCGCGAGCTCGAGGGCAAGCTCAAGGCCGTCAAGATCAACGTCGAGGAGAATCCCCAGGTCGCCCAGATGTTCCGGGCCACCGAGGTCCCGATGCTCATCGTGGTCGCGGGGGGACGACCGGTGAACGCCGCCAAGGGGGCGATCTCCAAGGCGGAGATCCTGGAGCTGGTCGAGCCCCACCTCCCGGGCGCCGAGGACGAGATCCCGGCCAAGGAACTCCCTGCCCTGATCAAGGCGGGAAAGGTCTTGATCGTCGACGTGCGCGACACGGGGCCCTACCAGCGGGCCCACATCCCGGGCGCCCGCAACGTCCCCGGGGAGAGCATCACGCTCGCCGCGCAGACCCTCGCCATGGAGCGCAAGCCGGTGGTGCTCTACGACCGCTCGGGCGGCGAGGACGTGCGCAAGGCCTTCGACGCGCTCCAGCAGATCGGGCTGCCCGCGGCCATCCTGAAGGGCGGCTTCCTGGCCTGGGAGTCCGAGGGTTACGGCATCGAACGATCGTAGGATTCCGGCGCCTTGTGACCGATTGACACCCCTCGAGAGGGGCTCAATGTAGGCCTCGATGGAGCTGATTCCGACGCCGATGCCGGACGGCGACGTCAAGGTCGACATTCTCATTGTCGACGACAACCCCAACAACCTGCTGGCCCTCGAGGCGATGCTGTCCGACCTGGGACAGAACCTCGTCCGCGCCCACTCCGGCGTCGAGGCGCTGCGCAGGCTGCTGGAGGGTGACTTCGCCCTCGCGCTTCTCGACATCCAGATGCCCGACCTGGACGGCTTCCAGACGGCGGCGCTCATCCGGTCGAGGGAGCGCTCTCGGCACATGCCGATCATCTTCCTGACGGCGCACAACAAGTCCGACGACCAGATCTCGAAGGCCTACGAGCTGGGCGCGGTCGACTTCCTCTTCAAGCCCATCGTCCCGGCCATCCTTCGCGCCAAGGTGCAGGCCTTCGTCGAGCTCTCCCGCAAGACCGAGGAGATGAAGCGACAGGCCCAGCTGCTGCGCGAGGCCACGCAGCGGGAGCACGAGCGCCGGCTCGAGGAGGCCGCCCAGCGCTGGGAGGCCGACCGGCTCCGCGAGGAGATGGTCAAGGAGCGCAGGCTCACCGAGACGCTGGCCCGCACCGTGGCCGAGCGAGAGCGCGCCGAGGCGGCGCTCCAGTCGAGCAACGACCGGCTGCGCTTCCTCTCGGAGATGGCCAACCGGCTGCTGGTGGGAGAGCGCCCGAAGGAGCTGCTCCACTCGCTCTACCGCGACCTCTCGGGGCACCTCAACCTGGAGGTCTACTTCAACTACCTGCTCCAGCCCGACGGCCGCACGCTGCGGCTCGAGGACTTCAACGGCGTCGACGACGCGGCAGCGCAGGCGCTCCACCTGGTGCAGCTCGGCGACGGGCTCGTGGGCACCGTCGCCCAGACTCGCCGCTCGCTCATCGTCGAGCACGTCCACGAGTCCGACGACCCGAGCGTCGCCGGGATACGCCGCCTGGGGCTCACCGCCCACGCCTGCTTCCCGCTGGTCGCGCAGGGTCGGCTGCTGGGCACCCTCGCCTTCGGCACCCGGCAGCGCGCCGCCTTCGTGCCCGACGACATCGCCGTGATGCAGGTGGTCTGCGACCAGGTGGCGGTCTCGCTCGAGCGCGCGCGGCTCATCGAAGAACTCTCCCTCCGCAACTACGACCTGGCCGACGCCGACCGGCGCAAGGACGAGTTTCTGGCGATGCTGGCGCACGAGCTGCGCAACCCGATGGCCCCGATCGTCAACGCGGTGCACCTGCTGCGGCTGCCGCAGGCCAAGGGGCCGGTGGTGCAGCGTGCGCTCGACGCCATCGACCGCCAGGTGGGGCACATGGTGCGCCTCGTCGACGACCTGCTCGACCTCTCCCGCATCAACACGGGCAAGGTCGAGCTGCGCAAGGAGCGGGTGTCGCTCTCGACCATCATCGAGCACGCGGTGCAGACCAGCGCGCCGCTGGTGCAGAAGCAGAAGCACGAGTTCGTGCTCTCGATGCCGCCGGAGGAGATCCGGCTCATCGCCGACCGCACGAGGCTCACGCAGGTGGTGTCCAACCTGCTCAACAACGCGGCCAAGTACTCTCCTCCCGGCGGGCGCATCGACCTGTCGGTCGTGCGCGAAGGGCAGGAGGTGGTGATCACCGTGCGCGACCGGGGCATCGGCATCCGGCCGGAGATGCTCGACTCGGTGTTCGGTCTCTTCGTGCAGTCCGACCGCACCGCCGACCGCTCGCAGGGCGGCCTCGGCATCGGGCTCACGCTGGTGCGCAGCCTGGTGGAGATGCACGGCGGCAGCGTGGTGGCCCACAGCGAGGGCCTCGGCCGCGGCAGCGAGTTCATCGTGCGGCTGCCGATCATCGACACGCGCACGATACCGCCGCCCCCGCCGGAGCCTCCGAGGGCCGCGACCCGTGAGAACGGGATGAAGGTGATGGTGGTCGAGGACAACGCCGACGTGCGCGAGACCATGCGGGACTTCCTGCAGCTCTCGGGGCACGAGGTGACCGTCGCGGTGGACGGTCCGACGGCGGTCGAGGCGCTCCTCGAGCAGCGCCCGGACGTGGCGCTGGTGGACATCGGCCTGCCGGGCCTCGACGGCTACCAGATGCTCGCCGCGCTGAGAGAGCGCGCGGCCGACCTGCCCACGGTGTTCATCGCCCTCACCGGATATGGGCGTCCGCAAGACCGGCAGCGCGCCTTCGAGGCCGGCTTCTACGACCACCTGGTGAAGCCCGTGGACTCCGACGCGCTCCTACGACTTCTCGACGAAGCCCGCACCCGAGTTGGAAGGGAACCTCCTGATGCCGACAGCTGATTCGCCCCGCCCGAAGGATTCGATCGACCAGCGCGAGCTCCTGAAGGTGCTCGTGGCATTCCGCAAGGGCGACTTCGCTGTACGGATGACCCCTGAGTACACCGGCGCGGCGGGTCGCATCGCCGATGTGCTCAACGAGGTGATCGAGCGGAGCGAGCGGCTCTCGATGGAGCTCGAGCGCATCCACAGCACCGTCGGCAAGGAGGGCAAGCTGGGGCAGCGGGCCTCGCTCGGCGCCGTGAGCGGCGGCTGGGCGACCTCGATCGACTCGGTCAACTCGCTCATCGTCGACCTCGTTCAGCCGACCGCGGAGGTCACTCGGGTGATCGGGGCGGTGGCCAAGGGCGACCTCTCGCAGACGATGGCCATCGAGCTCGACGGCCGTCCGTTGCAGGGAGAGTTTCGCCGCACGGCCAGGCTGGTGAACACCATGGTCGACCAGCTCAGCTCCTTCGCCAGCGAGGTGACGCGCGTCGCTCGCGAGGTGGGCACCGAGGGCAAGCTGGGCGGCCAGGCCCAGGTGAAGGGCGTATCGGGCACCTGGAAGGACCTCACCGACAACGTCAACCTCATGGCGAGCAACCTGACGGTGCAGCTCCGTGACGTGTCGAAGGTGTCGGCGGCCATCGCGAGCGGCGACCTGACGCAGAAGATCACCGTCGAGGTGCAGGGGGAGATCCTGCAGATCAAGGACGTGATCAACACCATGGTCGACCAGCTCGGCTCCTTCGCGAGCGAGGTGACCCGTGTGGCGCGCGAGGTGGGCACCGAAGGGAAGCTGGGCGGTCAGGCCGAGGTGAAGGGCGTGTCGGGCACCTGGCGCGACCTCACCGAGTCGGTGAACTCCATGGCCGGCAACCTCACCGGGCAGGTGAGAAACATCGCCGAGGTGACCACGGCGGTGGCCAATGGAGACCTCTCCAAGAAGATCACCGCGGAGGCGCAGGGAGAGATCCTCGAGCTGAAGAGCACGATCAACATCATGGTCGATCAGCTCAATGGATTCGCCAGCGAGGTGACCCGCGTGGCTCGCGAGGTGGGCACCGAAGGGAAGCTGGGCGGGCAGGCCGAGGTGAAGGGCGTCGGCGGCACCTGGAAGGACCTCACCGACTCGGTGAACTCCATGGCGGGCAACCTCACCGGGCAGGTGCGAAACATCGCCGAGGTGACCACCGCCGTGGCGACGGGAGACCTCTCCAAGAAGATCACCGTCGATGTTCGCGGGGAGATGCTGGAGCTGAAGAACACGATCAACATCATGGTCGATCAGCTCAATGGATTCGCCAGCGAGGTGACCCGCGTCGCACGCGAGGTGGGCACCGAGGGCAAGCTGGGCGGACAGGCCCAGGTGAAGGGCGTCGCAGGCACCTGGAAGGACCTCACTGAGTCGGTGAACTCCATGGCGGGCAATCTCACCGGGCAGGTGAGAAACATCGCCGAGGTGACCACGGCGGTGGCCAATGGAGACCTCTCCAAGAAGATCACCGCGGAGGCGCAGGGAGAGATCCTGGAGCTGAAGAGCACGATCAACATCATGGTCGATCAGCTCAATGGATTTGCCAGTGAGGTGACCCGTGTGGCTCGCGAGGTGGGCACCGAAGGGAAGCTCGGCGGACAGGCCGAGGTGAAGGGCGTCGGCGGCACCTGGAAGGACCTCACCGACTCGGTGAACTTCATGGCCGGCAACCTCACCGGCCAGGTGCGCAACATCGCTGAAGTGACCACGGCGGTGGCGAATGGAGACCTCTCCAAGAAGATCACCGCGGAGGCGCAGGGAGAGATCCTCGAGCTGAAGAGCACGATCAACATCATGGTCGATCAGCTCAATGGCTTTGCCAGCGAGGTGACCCGCGTGGCGCGCGAGGTGGGCACCGAGGGCAAGCTGGGCGGACAGGCCCAGGTGAAGGGCGTCTCGGGCACCTGGAAGGACCTCACCGACAACGTGAACTTCATGGCCGGCAACCTCACCGGCCAGGTGCGAAACATCGCCGAGGTGACCACGGCGGTGGCCAATGGAGACCTCTCCAAGAAGATCACCGCGGATGCCCGCGGGGAGATTCTCGAGCTGAAGAACACGATCAACATCATGGTCGACCAGCTCAACGCCTTCGCTGGAGAGGTGACCCGCGTGGCGCGCGAGGTGGGCACCGAGGGGCGCCTCGGCGGACAGGCCTATGTGAAGGGCGTCGCGGGCACCTGGAAGGACCTCACGGACAACGTGAACCTCATGGCGAACAACCTCACCGGGCAGGTGAGGAACGTCGCCGAGGTGACCAAGGCCGTGGCGACGGGCGACCTCTCCAAGAAGATCACCGTCGACGTGAAGGGGGAGATGCTGGAGCTGAAGAACACCATCAACGTGATGGTCGATCAGCTCAACGCCTTCGCTGGAGAGGTGACCCGTGTCGCCCGCGAGGTGGGCACCGAGGGGAAGCTGGGCGGCCAGGCCGACGTGAAGGGCGTCGCGGGCACCTGGAAGGACCTCACCGACAACGTGAACTCCATGGCGGGCAACCTCACCGCGCAGGTGCGAGGCATCGCGCGCGTGGTGACGGCGGTCGCCAACGGAGACCTGAAGCGCAAGCTGGCGCTGGAGGCCAAGGGGGAGATCGCGGCGCTGGCGGACACCATCAACGAGATGATCGACACGCTCGCGACCTTCGCCGACCAGGTGACCGGCGTGGCGCGCGAGGTGGGCATCGAGGGCAAGCTGGGGGGTCAGGCCCGGGTGCCCGGCGCGGCGGGCATCTGGAGGGACCTCACGGACAACGTGAACCAGCTGGCGGCCAACCTCACCACGCAGGTGCGAGCGATCGCCGACGTGGCCACCGCGGTGACCAAGGGGGACCTCACCCGGAGCATCGCCGTCGAGGCGCAGGGCGAGCTCGCGGCGCTGAAGGACAACGTCAACCAGATGATCGCCAACCTGCGTGAGACCACGCAGAAGAACACCGAGCAGGACTGGCTGAAGACCAACCTCGCGCGCTTCACCCGGGTGCTCCAGGGGCAGCGCAACCTGGAGGCCGTCTCGCGGCTCATCCTGAAGGAGCTCGCGCCGCTGGTGGCCGCGCAGCAGGGCGTCTTCTACCTGATGGACGCCTCCAGCACCGTGGGCCAGGACGACGGCGTGCTCAAGATGATCGCGAGCTACGCGTACCGGGAGCGAAAGAGCCTCTCCAACCAGTTCAAGGTGGGCGAAGGGCTGGTGGGGCAGTGCGTGCTGGAGCGGGAGCGCATCCTGCTCACGGACGTGCCGGAGAACTACATCAAGATCGGGTCCGGGCTGGGAGAGGCGACGCCGCGCAACATCGTCGTGCTCCCGGTGGTCTTCGAGGGGGTCGTGAAGGCCGTCATCGAGCTGGCGTCGTTCTACCGCTTCAGCGAGATCCACCTGGCCTTCCTCGATCAGCTCACCGAGAGCATCGGCATCGTGCTCAACACCATCGCCGCGGGGATGCGCACCGAGGAGCTGCTCAAGCAGTCGACCTCGCTCGCCGACGAGCTGCGCTCGCAGCAGCAGGAGCTCACCGAGACCAACCGTCGGCTGGAGCTGCAGGCCCAGTCCCTCCAGGCCTCCGAGGAGCGGCTGAAGCTCCAGCAGGAAGAACTCCAGCAGACCAACGAGGAGCTGGAGGAGCGCTCGCAGCTCCTGCAGATCCAGAACGCCGAGGTGGAGCGCAAGAACCGCGAGATCGAGCAGGCCAAGCTCGCCCTGGAAGACCGCGCGCAGCAGCTCTCGCTCTCGTCGAAGTACAAGAGCGAGTTTCTCGCCAACATGTCCCACGAGCTGCGCACGCCGCTCAACAGCCTGCTCATCCTGGCGCGGCTGCTCTCGGACAACCGCGAGGGCAACCTCGACGCCCGGCAGGTGGAGTTCGCGCAGACGATCTACACCGCCGGGGCCGACCTGCTCTCGCTCATCAACGACATCCTCGACCTCTCCAAGATCGAGTCGGGCACCATGGCCGTGGACGTCGACGAGGTCGGCCTGCGCGGGGTTCAGGAGTTCGTCGAGCGCACCTTCCGCCAGGGCGCCCAGGACAAGGGCCTGGACTTCTTCGTCGAGCTCGCCCCGAGGCTCCCGTCGACGATCTACACCGACCCCCGGCGGCTCCAGCAGGTGCTCAAGAACCTGCTGGCCAACGCGATCAAGTTCACCGAGCGGGGCTCCGTCTCGCTGCGCGTCGACGTCTCGAAGAGCGGCTGGAGCCCTGACGTCGACACGCTCAACCGCGCCGAGACGGTGATCGCCTTCGCCGTCTCGGACACCGGCATCGGCATCCCCGCGCACAAGCAGAAGATCATCTTCGAGGCCTTCCAGCAGGCCGACGGCACCACCAGCCGCAAGTACGGCGGCACGGGCCTGGGCCTCTCCATCAGCCGCGAGATCGCCCGGCTGCTGGGGGGCGAGATCCGGGTGGTGAGCGAGCCCGAGCAGGGCAGCACCTTTACCTTCTACCTCCCTCGCACGCCGGGCCCGCAGGGGCTCTCCGCGCTCGCCCCGGCTCGCCCCGCGCCCCCGTCGCTGCCTCGCCCCGCCCCGGAGGAGACGTACACCGAGGGCTCCCTGGTCGACGAGATCGAGACCCGGGTGGCGCTGAGCGGGGGCATCCCCGACGACCGTGACCGCATCCAGCCCGGCGACCGGGTGCTGCTCATCATCGACGACGACCTGCCCTTCGCGAAGATCCTCCTCGAGCTCGCGAGGGAGAACGGCTTCCGCGGCGTGGTGGCGCTGCGCGGCGACACCGGGCTCACCCTCGCCCGCGAGCTTCGCCCCGACGCGATCACCCTCGACCTGCGGCTGCCGGTGGTCGACGGCTGGGCCATCCTCGACCGGCTCAAGCACGACCCTCGCACCCGGCACATCCCGGTGCACGTGATCTCCGCGGTGGAGGAGGGCCGCCAGCGGGGGCTCCGCCTCGGGGCGATGGCCTACCTCCAGAAGCCCATCGACCACGCGGCCCTCTCGTCGGCCTTCGCCAGCGTGAAGGGCTTCGTCGAGCGGCGCGTGAAGAACCTCCTGGTCGTCGAGGACGACCCCACGCAGCGCGCGGCGATCGTGTCGCTCATCGGCAACGGGGACGTGCACAGCACCGCCGTGGGCACCGCGCAGGAGGCGCTCGACGCCCTCGGTCGGGAGCGCTTCGACTGCATGGTGCTCGACCTGGGGCTGCCCGACATGTCGGGCTTCGAGTTCATCGAGCGGGTGAAGGCCAACGAGGCGATGCGGGACATCCCGATCATCGTGTACACGGGCCGCGACCTCACCCAGGAGGAGGAGACGGAGCTCAAGCGGGTCACCGACGCGATCATCGTGAAGAGCGTCAACTCGCCGGAGCACCTGCTCGACGAGACCGCGCTCTTCCTTCACCGCATCGAGGCCAACCTGCCGGAGAGCAAGCGCCGGATGCTCCAGCAGGTGCACCAGAGCGACCCGGTGTTCGTGGGCAAGCGGGTGCTGGTGGTCGACGACGACGTGCGCAACATCTTCGCCATCACCAGCGTGCTGGAGCGCCAGGGGATGGTGGTGTCCTTCGCGGAGAACGGCCGAAAGGGCATCGAGGCCCTGAAGGCCTCACCCAACGTCGACGTGGTGCTGATGGACGTGATGATGCCCGAGATGGACGGCTACGAGACCACGCGGGAGATTCGCAAGGACTCGCGCTTCGCGGCGCTGCCCATCATCGCGCTCACGGCCAAGGCCATGAAGGGCGACCGGGAGAAGTGCATCGCCGCGGGCGCCTCGGACTACATCACCAAGCCCGTCGACCCGGACGCCCTCCTCTCCCTCCTGCGCATCTGGCTCTATGGGAAGTGAAGAGGCCCTGCGGTGAGCACGGAGCTCGAAGTCCTCGAGATCGAGCTGCTCACCGAGGGCATCTTCCGCCACTACGGGGTCGACTTCCGCCACTACGCCTACGCCTCGCTCCGCCGCCGCATCTGGAACTGCGTCCGCGCGGAGAAGCTGAGCACCGTCACCCAGCTCCTCGACCGGGTGCTGCACGACACCGGGTCGATGGAGCGCCTGCTGCTGCAGCTCTCGGTCAACGTCACGTCGATGTTCCGCGACCCGGGCTTCTACCGGGCGTTTCGGGAGAAGGTCGTGCCGATGCTGCGCTCGCACCCCTTCATCCGCATCTGGCACGCCGGCTGTTCGACCGGCGAGGAGGTCTACTCCATGGCCATCCTGCTGGAGGAGGAGGGGCTCTACGAGCGCTCGCGCATCTACGCCACGGACATGAACGAGGCCGTCCTGGCGCAGGCGCGCAAGGGCATCTTCTCCATGGACACGATGACCGAGTACACCCGCAACTACTCGCTCTCGGGCGCGAGGGCCCAGCTCTCGGACTACTACCTCGCGCGCTACGACTTCGCGCTCTTCCGCCAGTCGCTGCGGCGCAACGTGGTCTTCGCGCACCACAACCTGGTCACCGACGGCTCGTTCAACGAGTTCAACGTCATCCTGTGCCGCAACGTGATGATCTACTTCGACCGCGAGCTGCAGAGCAGCGTGCACCGGCTCTTCTACGCCAGCCTTCGACGCTTCGGCATCCTGGCCCTCGGCCGCAAGGAGTCCCTGCGCGGCACCGACCACGAGGGCGACTACCTGGAGCTCGACCCGGTAGAGAGGATCTACCGTAGGATGGCCTGAAGAGGCCGCAGAACACCGGAGGATCCATGCGACGAGCCATGGTCATCGTCGGTGCCTCGATGGGCGGTTTCGACGCCATCAGCGCGCTGCTGTCCAGGCTCCCGGCGAGCTTCCCCTGGCCCGTGGTGATCGTGCAGCACCGCAGCGCCGAGGACACCGCCGACACGCTGCAGGTGATGCTGCAGCGCCTCTGCGCGCTCCCGGTGCGCGAGGTCGAGGACAAGGACCCGATCGTCGCCGGCCACGTCTACGTCGCCCCTCCGGACTACCACCTGCTCATCGACCGGGGGGCCTTCGCGCTCTCGACGGAGGCGAGGGTCTCGCACGCGCGGCCCTCCATCGACGTGCTCTTCGACTCCGCGGCGGCGACCCTCGGGTCCTCGGTGGTGGCGGTGGTGCTCACCGGGGCGAACGCCGACGGGGCCCTCGGCGTGGTGAGGGTGAAGTCCGAAGGGGGCCTGGTGCTGGTGCAGGATCCGGCGTCGGCGGAGAGCCCGGCGATGCCGCTCGCCGCCATCGCGACGGCTGCGGCGGACGAGGTGCTCCCGCTCGGGGCGATCGGCGACTATCTCAGCCGACTCGCCGCGAGCAGGATGTGATCGGGGGGAGTGCTCAGGGCAGGCCGAAGATGGCGCGGTTGGCGGAGTTGCGGCTGGTGAGGGTGCCGTCTCCGAGCTGGCCGTAGTCGCCGCGGCCCCAGCAGGTGACAGTGCCGTCGGTGCGCACCGCGCAGCCGAAGTCATCGCCCTGCTCGACCTGCTGCGACGAGGTCAGCAGCAGCACGGCGGTGGGGAAGCTGCGCTGGGTGCGGGTGTTGTCTCCGACCTGGCCGTAGCCGTTGTAGCCCCAGCAGAGCAGCGCCCCGGAGGCGCGGCGGGCGCAGGTGCTGTTGGCGCCCGCCTCGACCTGCACCGCGTCCATGAGCACCGGCACCGGGGTGGGCGTGGTGCGCGTGGTCACGGTGGAGTCGCCGAGCTGGCCGTAGAGGTTGTAGCCCCAGCACACGACCGAGCCGTTGGCGCGGCGGGCGCAGGTGTGGTTGGCGCCCGCGGTGAGCTCCACCACCTCGGTGAGGCCCGACACGGCGACCGGCGCCGTGCGGTTGGTGCGCGTTCCGTCGCCGAGCTGCCCCTGGGCGTTGTAGCCCCAGCAGAGCACGGTGCCGTCACGGCGGCGGGCGCAGGTGTGGTTGGCGCCCGCGGCGACCTCGACGGCGTCGCCCACGGTCAGGATCGGCACCGGCACGGTGCGCACGGCGACGCTCCCGTCGCCGAGCTGCCCGTAGGCGTTGTAGCCCCAGCAGACCACCTGGCCGGTCGCCCGCACCGCGCAGGCGTGCGCGCCGCCGACGCCGAGGTCGACGCCGTCGGCGACGCCGAAGACCGCCACCGGCAGGCGCGCCGAGGCGGTGGCGCCGTTGCCGAGCTGACCGCTGGTGCCGAGGCCCCAGCAGGAGACCGTGCGGTCGCCGCGAAGGGCGCAGTTGAAGTTGGTCCCGGCGCCGAGCTGCTCGACGTCGGTGAGGCCGACCACCGCCACCGGCGACGAGCGGGTGGCGATGCCGTTGTCGCCGAGCTGGCCGTTGCCGTTGTAGCCCCAGCAGACGGCGGTGCGCGCCGCGGTGGTCGCGCACGCGTGGACGTTGCCGAGGGAGACGCGGAGCGTCGGGCACGTGGTGGCGGTGCAGCCCGCGCTCGCGGGCACGCCGAAGACCGAGCCGCTGGGGAGCGGGCGGTTGGTGACCGATCCGTCGCCCACCTGGCCGGAGGCGTTGCCGCCCCAGCAGGAGACGTTGCGGTCGGCGCGGCGGACGCAGGCGAAGACCTGGCCGAGCGCGATGCGGGTCGCGTCGGCGACGCCGGCCACCGGGCCCTGCACCACGCGCTGCGTGCTGGTGTTGTCACCGAGCTGACCGCTGGAGTTCAGGCCCCAGCAGGCGACCGATCCGCCGGCCCGGCGGACGCAGGTGAAGTTCTCGCCGGTGGACACCTCCGCGGCGTCGAGCACGCCGAGCACCAGCGACGGGGCCGAGCGGGTCGTGGTGCTGCCGTCGCCGAGGGCGCCGTTGGAGTTGAGGCCCCAGCAGAGCACCGCGCCGGTGCGGCGGAGCGCGCAGGTGTGCGAGGCCCCGGCGCTGACCTGCACCACGTCGCTGGTCGTGGGGACGACCACCGGCGAGGAGCGGTTGGCGGTGGTGCCGTCGCCGATCTGCCCGCTGGCGTTGTAGCCCCAGCAGCGCACCGTGCCGTCGCGGCGCACCGCGCAGGTGTGGGAGCGGCCCGCGCTGAGCTCGACGACGTCCGTGAGGCCGGCGACGGCGGTGGGCAGGTTGCGGTTGAGCAGGGTGGTGTCCCCGAGCTGGCCGTAGGTGTTGCGGCCCCAGCAGGAGACCGTCCCGCTGCGACGCAGCGCGCAGGCGTGTGAGCCGCCGACGGCGATCTGGACGGCGTCGGAGATGCCGAACACCGCGATGGGCGTGGCGCGCGCGGCGGTGGCGCCGTCGCCGATCTGGCCGTAGAGGCCGGCGCCCCAGCAGCTCACGGCGCCGCTCTCGAGCAGGGCGCAGGTGTTGGTGTCGCCCGCGGAGAGCTGGGTCACGCCGCGGAGGCCTGGCACGGTGGTGGGGGCGGCGCGGCTGGTGGTGGTCCCGTCGCCGAGCTGGCTGCTGGAGTTGAGGCCCCAGCAGACGACCGAGCCGTCGGCCTGGACGGCGCACGCGTGGGCCGCGCCGACGCCGAGGGGCAGGCCCGTGTTGCTCACGCAGCGGCCGGTGGCGCAGGTCTGCCCCGGGGCGCAGGCGAGCCCGCAGCCGCCGCAGTGCATCGTCGAGGAGGAGATGTCGACCTCGCAGCCGTTGGACACGGCGCGGTCGCAGTCCGCGAAGGTGCCCGTGCAGAGGCCGATGGCGCAGGCGTTCTCACGGCAGACCGCCGAGGCGTTGGCGATGCCGCAGGCGTCCGTCGCCTCGGGGGACTCGTCGGTCATGGTGTCGCAGTCGTTGTCCATCCCGTCGCAGCGCTCGGCCGAGGGGACCACCTCGCCGGTGCAAGCCCCGTAGCGGCGGTCGGTGCCGCAGACCTGCGTGCCGGCGCGGCAGACCCCGCGGCCCGCGGTGCCAGCGGCGCCGGAGTAGCAGCTCTGGGTGGCGCCGGGGGAGCACTCGCCGCAGCCGTCGTCGGCCATGCCGCTGCAGTCGTCGTCGATGGCGTTGCCGCAGTTCTCGGCGCCCGCGGGGAGCACCTCGCCCAGGCACGTGGTGCCCCAGGTCCCGGCCGGGCTGCACACCTGCGTGCCGGCCACGCAGCGTCCGACGCCTCGGGTGGCCATCGATCCGGAGTAGCAGGGGCGGGTGCTGCCCGGATCGCACTCCCGGCAGCCGTCGGTGATCATGCCGTTGCAGTTCTCGTCGATCGCATTGCCGCAGGTCTCGCTGGCGGCGGGGAGCACCTGGCCCACGCAGGTGGTGGGCCAGCGGCCGGAGGTGCAGGTCTGCATCCCGGCCACGCAGCGCCCCTGCCCGAGGGTGCCCGTCGGCCCCGTGTAGCAGGGCCTCGTCTCGGCCCCCATGCACTCGTTGCAGCCGTCGTCGACCATGCCGTTGCAGTCGTCGTCGACCCCGTCGTTGCAGGTCTCCATGGCGGCCGGGACCACCGCGCCGGTGCACTCGCTCCACGTGCGGTCTCCCGAGCAGACCTGCACGCCCGCGCGGCAGCGCCCCACGCCGTCGGTGCCCGTCGGGCCGGCGTAGCAGCTCCGGGAACTCTCGGTGATGCACAGCCCGCCGTCGCCCTCGTCGGCGTCCGCGGGGGGCGTCCCGGAGTCCCCCAGGGGCCCCGCATCCGGCGCGTCCATCGACGTCCCGGTGTCGCTGCCCGTCCCGGTGTCGCTGCCCGTCCCGGTGTCGCTGCCCGTCCCGGTGTCGCTGCCCGTTCCGGTGTCGGTGCCCGCCCCGGTGTCCGTCCCGGTGTCGGCACTCACGCCGGAGTCAGCGCCAGTGTCCGTCGTTGCTCCGTTGTCGGCGCCAGCGCCGATGTCCGCGGCGGCGTCCGCGACGGAGGCGTCTTGGTCCGTGACCGCGGGGTTGTCGTCCCCTCCACAGCCCGCGGCGGTGAGCAGCGCGGCCAGACCCAGGGTAAGGCGTTTCATGATTCCTCCTCGAACGGTGGATGCTTGCGGCGGCCGGGACGCGGCGTATCCGCGCCTCTCAGCCTCCGCGTCGGATGCTATGTCAGCCAGCCCGCCGGGGGACAGCACCAGTTGGCGCCCGTCCCCGCCCCCCGTCACCCTGCGTCAACCCCGGTCGCGAGGGCGCCAGAGGTCGACCGAGGCCGCCCCGGGGTAGTCCATCATCACCTCGGTGAGGGGCACGATGCGCCAGGCCTGCAGGCGTCCGAAGCCGTTCTTCTCGAAGAGGTAGCCCCCGAGCAGCCACGTGGCCGAGTGAAGCGGGCGGCCCTCGGCGTCCCGCACCACGAGGACGTCGCCGAAGCGAGCGGCCGTGGGCACGCGCACGAAGCCTCGACGGAGGTGCGCGTCCATCTCCTCGCCGTTGCCCACCGGACCGGCCGCCCGGTCGAGGAAGCGTAGCGAGGTCCAGAAGCAGTTGGTCCACTCCTGGTCGGCGGCGGGGAAGGTGCCGAGGTGGGTGCGCGCCCAGTCGGGGAGGAGCGACTCCAGCAGCAGCGTCGACTCCCCGGCGGCTCGCGCGGCGTTCAGCCGGTCGCGCACCGAGGGCTTCTCCGCCTCGACGAAGCCCGCGACGACCCGCTCGACCGCTCCGTCGTCGCCCAGGCGCAGCGCCACCGAGGCGCTCGGCCGGCTCAGCATCGAGCGCATGAAGCCCCGGCACGCCTCGCGGGTGCCCAGGCTGTTGCAGACCACCGCCAGGTCCGAGAAGGCCGGGACGCCGTCCCGGTGCCAGGTGAGCGAGTCCATGAGCGGACGGATCGCGTCGGGGATTCCGGGCACCGCGCTGAAGGGGCCGATCTGCGGCGAGCGGTAGAAGGTGTCGTCGGACTGCGGGTTGCCCTCGATGAGCGCGAGCGCGGAGTAGAGCCGCGATCGGGCGGAGGGCGCCATCGAGGCCACGGACTGCAACGGCGGCAGGACCGCGCACCCCGAGGCGTCGCAGTCGAGGCGCGCGGCGGCGCCGGGGACGTCGGCCAGCAGGGAAGCGGCCCGCTCGCGGGTGTAGCCCAGGAGGCGCCAGCGACGAGGGACCGCCCAGTCGCGGGACGGGAGAATCTGATCGGGCAGGACCACGAGGCGGGAGGTCACCACGAGGTCTTCCGAGCGCACGCCCGGGGAGGTGTCGGCCGCGACCAGCGCCCGAGGGCTCGTCAGGGGTTGGCGCAGGGCGCCCCGGGCGAAGCCGGACGCCACGGCGAGGCCCATGACGAGCAGCGCCGCGTAGACGAGGTAACCCTCACGGGGGGAAGGCTCGGGAGGCGACGGATCCGGGACGCGGACCACGGGACGCCTTGCAGGTCTCCTGGGCATGAGAAGGGGGCAACCTCGCTGGTCGGCACGACCACAGGGAGCGTGCCGCCGATCTGGACTTCAGCAAGGATCAATCCATCGAGCGAACCGTGGCGATTGCAGGGCTCTCAGCGGGAGCGGGGGATGGGCGCTGTGCCGGTCGCGTGCACCTGGACAGTGCAAGGTCCTGCACAGTCGTCGGAGCGGTGATGGGGGATGTCAGCCCTGCGGGGAGGCCCAGACATAGCCCGCGATGCCTTCGCTGACGTAGCTCCCGGCGGCGACCAGGGCGTCCCGCTCCCCGGCGCTGAGGGTGTAGTAGTGGTCGCCGTTGGCGCTCCGGTAGAGCCGGTAGAGCGGCACCGCCCCGCACTGCGGGGTCGGCGAGAGGAAGCCCATCACCCCCTCGACCGTCCCCGGCGAGCGGCCCTCGCACACGGGGCTGTTGACCGTGGTGTAGAAGTGCTTGCCGTAGCTCATGATGCAGCGGTTGAGCCCCAGCAGGCCGCCCACGTTGGAGCCGTAGAGGTAGTACGCCGGGTCCCCCTCGAGCACCCACGGGGCGCCCACCTCGCCGCGGGCCGTCGTGTAGAAATGCTCCCCCGTGGAGGGGTGGTAGTAGCGGTACACGGGCACCCGGCAGCCGCCGCGGTCGTCGCAGAGCCCGTTGCAGTTGTCGTCCGCGAGGTTGCACGCCTCCGCCGGGCGGTTGCCGCACGCGCCGCAGTTCGACGGATCGCTCGCCAGGTTCGCCTCGCAGCCGTTGGCGGCGCTGCCGTCGCAGTTGCCGTATCCCCCGACGCACGCGGTCACCGTGCACGCTCCCCCCGCGCAGCCGACGCCCGAGGCGTTGGGCAGAGAGCACCTCCGCCCGCAGGCCCCGCACGAGGTCGGCGTGCTGTTGATGTCCACCTCGCAGCCGTCGGAGGCGGCGCCGTTGCAGTCGGCGAAGCCCGCGTCGCAGGAGGCCACGAGGCAGCGCCCCGACGCGCACGCCGCGGTCGCGTGGGCGAGCGCGCAGCGAGAGGGGCAGCTCCCGCAGTGGTTGACGTCGCTCGCCAGGTTGACCTCGCAGCCGTTGCCCGCCGCCCCGTCGCAGTCCGCGAAGGCCCCGATGCAGGCGGCCACGGTGCAGGCCCCGGCGACGCAGGCCCCCGCGGCGTTGGCCGGGGCGCAGCGCATCCCGCAGCCGCCGCAGTGGCCGGCGTCGGCGCGCACGTTGACCTCGCAGCCGTTGGCCGCGAGGCCGTCGCAGTCCGCGAAGCCCGCGTCGCAGCTCGCCACCGCGCAGCGACCGGCGGCGCAGGACGCCGTGGCGTTGGGCAGGTCGCACGAGGCGCCGCAGCTCCCGCAGTGGCGGACGTCGCCGGTGAGGTCGACCTCGCAGCCGTTGGCGGCGCTGCGGTCGCAGTCCCCCCGGCCGGAGGAGCACATCGAGAGGCCGCAGGTCCCCGCGCTGCACGCGGGCGTCCCCCCGGAGACCATGCAGGCCATGCGGCAGGCGCCGCAGTGGGAGACGTCGCCCCGGAGGTTCACCTCGCAGCCGTTGTCGGCGCTCCCGTCGCAGTCCGCGAAGCCCTCGTTGCACGCGGTGATGGAGCAGCGCCCGGTGGCGCAGGCGCCGGTGGCGTTGGAGGGCGCGCAGGTGCGGCCGCACGCGCCGCAGTTGGCGGGGTCGGTGCGCGCGTCGACCTCGCAGCCGTTGGCGTCCATGCCGTCGCAGTCCTGGAAGCCCATCACGCACGACGTGAAGCACTCGCCCGCCAGGCAGCCGGGGAAGGCGTTGGGCCTCGCGGCGCAGCGGTTTGCGCACCGGCCGCAGTTGGACACGCTGCCCGCCAGCTCGACCTCGCAGCCGTTGGTCGGGTTGGCGTCGCAGTCGCCGAAGCCCACCGCGCAGGCCCCGACGGCGCAGGCCCCGTCGACGCAGGCGGGCGTCCCGTTGGGGGGATTGCACGCGGTGGTGCACTGCCCGCAGTGGGTGGGGTCGCGGCGCAGGTCGACCTCGCAGCCGTTGTCGGGGTTGCCGTCGCAGTCGCCGTAGCCCGCCTCGCACGAGAAGGCGCAGCGCCCGGAGTCGCAGCGGCTGGTCGCGTGGGGCCTCGCCGCGCACGCCATCCCGCAGCCGCCGCAGTGGGCGACGTCCATCAGGGTGTTGGCCTCGCAGCCGTTGCCGGGCGCCCGGTCGCAGTCGCCGAAGGGGGCGATGCAGGTGCCCACCGCGCACATCCCGTTCTGGCAGGCGGCGGTCGCGTTGGGCACGCTGCACCGCACGCCGCAGGCGCCGCAGCTCGCGACGTTGGACACGGTGTCGATGCAGGCGCCGGTGCAGCACTGGAGCAGCCCCGGGCAGGGCCTCGCGGCGGTGCACCCGCTCACGCAGACGTTGCCCACGCAGAGCAGTCCCGCGGGGCAGTGCTCGTCCTCCACGCACTCCACGCAGCTGCGGGTGGGGACGTTGCAGCGCCTCGCCGTGGGCAGGGCGCCGCCGTCCACGCCGGCGTCGCCGGTCGCCGCTCCGGCGCAGGCCTCGTCGTTGCGACAGCCCGCGACGCAGGTGGTCCCGCTGCAGTACTGGCCCGTGGGGCAGGTGTCGGCGGAGGGAACGCATGGCACGCAGCGCCCGGAGTCCACCTCACAGGCGCCGCCCGAAGGGTTGCCCGCGCAGTCGGCGTTGGACATGCACCGGGTGACCACGTCTGCCGGAGCATCGACGGGCGCATCGACGGGAGCATCGACGGGCGCATCGACCGCCACCTCGGCGACGTCCATGGTGGGCGCGTCCATGGTCGAAGCGTCGAAGACGTCCATGGTGGCGACGTCGAGGGTGCCCGTGTCGACAGCGCCGGCGTCGGCGCCCGAGTCGGGCCCGCCGACCACCGAGAGGCCCAGAGAGCAGCCCGCGGCCAGCGCCCCGAGCAGCGCGAGGAGGAGCGGCGTGGGGAGCGCCCAGCATGATCGCTTCGTCATGCGTCCGACGGTACCTCAGAGCGCCCCGCCCAGCGGGAGGGCGATGCGCTCAGATGCCGCCGCCCACGGTGATGCCGTCCGGCGGGGTCGCCAGGCTGTTGTAGGGGATCTGCCCCGAGCGCACCGGGAGCCGCGCGCTGAACACCGCCCCGCCGTGGGCGCCAGGGCGCAGCGCGACGGTTCCGCCGTGCTCCTCGATGATGCGCCGCACCACCGCGAGGCCCAGGCCCGTGCCCGTCGCCTTCGAGGTGAAGAAGGGCTCGAACACCCGCGACACGTCCACGTTGCCGAGGCCCGCGCCGCTGTCCTCGACCTCCAGGTCGACCGCCGGCTGCCCGTGGCCCAGCTCCGCCGCCCTCGCCCTCAGCGTGACGCTCCCCCCGTGCGGCAGCGCTTGCATGGCGTTGACCATCACGTTGATCAGGGCCTGCCGCAGCAGCCGAGCGTCGGCCTCGATCATCGGCAGCCCGGGCTCGATCTCCCGCCTCACCTCGATGGGCGCCGCGCTGCTCGCCGTGGCCGCCGCCGTCCACGCCTCGTCGAGCAGCCGGTCGACCGGCATCGGCCTCGGCGCCAGGTTCACCGGGCGGGCGAAGTCGAGCAGGTCGCTGACGATGCGGTTGAGCCGGTCGCTCTCCTCCCGGACGATGTCGAGCAGCAGCTTCGCGTCGCCGGAGGGCTTCAGCAGCCGATCGAGCGAGCCCAGGGAGTTGAAGATCACCCCGAGCGGGTTGCGCACCTCGTGGGCCATCACCGCCGAGAGCTCGCCCAGGGCCGCGAGCCGCTCTCGCTGCACCAGCCGCGACTGCGCGGCGGTGAGCGCGTCGAGCCGGCGGCGCGCCTCCTCGTGGAGCTCGGCGTTCTCCAGCCCCACCCGCACCACGCTCGCGACCGCGCGGGCGAGCGCCACCTCGTCGTCGCGCAGCCGCCGCCCGGGGGTGTCGCCCACCACCATCGCGCCGCGCACGCCCCCCTGCCCCTCGAAGGGGATGAACCACAGCGACCGCGCATCGGCCTCCTCGCGCCAGAACGCCGACGCCTTCGGGGAGCTGCGCGTGTCTCCGAGGGCGGTCACCTCCCCCTGCTCCAGCAGGTCGAGCACCCAGGGCGCGGTCGCGAGCCGCACCCTCGCGACCGGGCTCACCTCCGCCGAGGGCCACCCCGCCGCGCGCCGCAGCGACTCGCCGCGCCGCAGCACCCACGCGGACACCTCCCTGGCGCCCATCATCGCCGCGACCACCTCGCAGGCCGCCCGGAGCAGCGGCACCGAGCCGCCGCGCGCCTCGGCCAGCATCGCCCTCGCGAGGGTGCTCACGGCCTCCAGCTCGCGCTCCCTCCTCCGCGCCCTGGCGAGGTCGCGCACGTTGTCGAGCGCCGCGGAGACCTGCGCCGAGAGCAGGCGCGCCACCGGGACGTCGTCCTCGCGGAGCCACCGCCCGGCGAGCAGCAGCAGCGCCGGGCCGCCGGCCCAGCCGTCGACGCGGGTCACCACCGCGCGCAGCGCCTCGACCATCGTGGCGTCCTCGGCGGCGAGCGCTCCGGCGGGGACGCCGGCCACCGCGGCGAGCTCGGCGTAGCCGTCGTCGCTGAAGGCCTCACCCCAGCCCCACGCCTCGTGGAAGAGCGGCGTCCAGCCCGTGCGCTGTACCGTGAGCGACCGGCCGAGCGCCCGCTCGACCGCGGCGCGGTCGGGCTCGTAGCCCTCGACGAAGCGCACCGCCAGCCCGTCGCCGTCGGGCTGGAGCAGCACGCCGATGAGCTCCGCGCCGCCGAGGCCCACGCGGAGCCCGACCTCGACCTCGGCCTCGGTGCGCAGCAGGTGCACCGAGACGCCGAGGTGCGAGAGGCTGAAGCGCCGGACGCGCAGCGCGGCCCGGCCGGTGACGTCGCGCACCAGCACCAGCACGTCGCCGTCGATGCTGCTCAGCTGGAGCTCGACGTTGCGCCGTGTGCCGTCGGGTCGGCGCACCACCACCTCGTACTCGGGCGGGGCGACCTCGCCGCGCATCCGCCGGGCGACGCGCTGGGTCACCCGGGCGTTGTCCTCCGGGGCGACCAGCGACGCGGCGTTGCGGCCGATCAGCTCCTCCTTCGGGATGCCGGTGATCTCGGCGAGGGCGTCGTTGGCGTAATGGACGATCCCCTTGTGGTGGACGAGGATCCCGAGCGGCGATGCGTCGAGAAGGCGGCGGTGCAACGAACGAACCCTCCTGTTCACCGTGAAGCGGCAGCCGTGTAACGGAAGCCGCGGTGCGTCGGCCGCGTGACGCCAGGCGTCGACCCGCTCACGGGCCGGAGACTCTGCGCCGACTTAGGGGGTTTTGTCCAAGCGGGAGCCTGTGCTAGACGCCGCGCGGACGATGGCCGCGAGCTACTTCGACGTCGACGGAACGCTGGTCCGCACGAACCTCGTTCACCCGACCCTGTTCTACCTACTCAACCAGGCTACGCCTGCGCGCACGCTCGCCCGCCTCGGCGGGGCCCTGCTGCGCGCGCCGAGGCTCGCCCTCGCCGAGCTGCGCGATCGCCGCGCCTTCAACGAGGAGCTGTACATGCTCTTCCGTGGGATGAGCGAAGACCGCCTGCACGCCCTCGCCGACGAAGCCGTCGACAAGGTGCTGCGCCCGGCGATCTACCCCGGCGCGCGCGACCTCATCCGCCGCTGCAAGGACCTCGGGCACGAGGTGGTGATCTGCTCCGGCGCGCTCGACTTCCTGATGGTCCCGCTCGCCCGCGAGCTCGGGGCCGACCAGGTCATCGCCAACCGGCTGGAGTTCCACGACCGCGTCGCGAGCGGCCGGATGATCCCGCCGGTGGTGGCCGGGCCGACCAAGGCGCTGCTCATCCGAGAGCACGCCCGCCGCGGCGGCCACGACCTCGACGCCAGCTTCGCTTACAGTGACTCGTACTCCGATGTGCCGATGCTCTCGGTCGTCGGCCACCCTTCCGCAGTCAACCCGGACGCGGCCCTCGAGCGACTCGCGCACGCGCACCGCTGGCCCGTCGTGCACCTGGATCGGACCCCGTGACCCACCCCTGCGTCGTGACCCTCGACCGCAAGAGCGCGCCCCGCGTCCTCTTCGCCGGCAACCGCCTCATCGAAGTCGACCTGCCCGCGGGCACCCGGGTGATCTACCCGAAGCCCCCGCTGGAGGGTCTGCGCGACCCCGACGCGGCCATCCGCTACGCGATCAACCACCCGTACAACCGCGAGCCGCTCTACGCGCTCTTGCGCCCCGGGATGAAGGTCGTCATCGCGATGGACGACATCTCGCTGCCGCTGCCGCCGATGAAGCGGCCCGACGTGCGCGAGCGGGTGCTCACCATCGTGCTGCAGCTCCTCGCCGACCACGGGGTCGACGACTTCGAGATGATCATCGCGACCAGCGTGCACCGGAAGATGACCGGCCCCGAGGTGCGGCACATCGTCGGCGACAGGATCTTCGACGCCTACTGGCCCAAGCGGCTCTACAACCACGACGCGGAGGACCGCGACAACATGGCCTTCGTCGGCGAGACCGACCTGGGCGAGCGCGTGGTGCTCAACAAGAAGGCCGTCGAGGCCGACCTGGTCATCTACGTGAACCTCAACCTCGTCCCCATGGACGGCGGCCACAAGAGCGTGGCCGTGGGGCTCTGCGGCTACGAGAGCCTCAAGGCGCACCACAACCCCAAGGTGATGCGCAAGTGCCACTCGTACATGGACCCGAAGACGAGTGAGCTGAACACCGTCGTCGAGCGCATGGGCAAGGTCACCAACAAGGTGCTCAAGGTCTTCACCATCGAGACCACGGTGAACAACCGGATGTTCGATCGGGCGCTCTCGTTCCTGCACAAGAACGAGGACGACTGGACGGGCAACGAGCGGCTGGCCTTCAAGGGCGTGCAGTTCGCGCTCGACCGCACGCCCGCCGAGGCGCGGCAGAAGATCTTCGAGAAGGTACCGTCGCCCTTCGAGCTCACCGGCGTGTTCGCGGGGGAGACCGAGGCCGCGCACGCGCACACCCTCAAGCGCTGCTTCGAGCAGTACTGCGTGCCCGTCGAGGGGCAGGCCGACATCCTCGTCTGCGGCATCCCCTACGTCTCGCCCTACAACATCAACGCCTTCCTCAACCCGCTGCTCGTGCAGGTCATGGCGCAGGGCTACCTGTTCAACATGTACCGCAACCAGCCCCTCGTGAAGAAGGGCGGGACCATGATCATCACGCACCCGTGCACCGACCGCTTCGACCACGCGCAGCACGCGCCGTACGTCGAGTTCGTGCACCGGCTCCTTCCCGAGACGCGCGACGCGATGCAGCTGCACAAGCGCTTCGAGGCCGAGTTCGCGCAGCACCCGGCGTACCTGCAGATGTACCGCCGCGGCAACGCGTACCACCCGGTGCACGCGTTCTTCATGTGGTACTGGGGCGAGGCCGGGCGGCAGCACGTCGGGCGCGTGATCGTGGTGGGCGCCGACAACGGGTACATCCCGCAGGTGCTGGGCTACGAGACCGCGCGGTCGATGCACGAGGCGCTGGAGATGGCCAAGGACGGCGCGCCCTCGTCGCCGCAGATCACCTGCATGCACCTGCCGCCCATCGTGATGGCGGACATGGTCATGCCCCGCAGCCACGGAGCGGCCACGTGATGATGAACGGGCACAGCCCGCTCGACGTCTCGAAGATCCTCGAAGGCTCACGGATCATCGTCGTCGGAGGAACGGGCTTCCTCGGCAAGGTCTGGCTCTCGCTCCTGCTCTGCCACTACCCCGACGTGGGGAAGGTCTTCCTGGTGGTGCGCTCCAAGGGGTCGCAGGACTCCGAGGCCCGCTTCTGGACCGACATCGCCCCGAGCGAGCCCTTCGCGCCGCTGCGGGCGAGGCACCCTGGCGCGCAGTACGAGGAGTTCCTCCGGCGCAAGATCCACGTGGTGGACGCGGACGTCTCCAAGCCGCTCTGCGGCTTCAGCAACGAGCTGCGCAAGGAGATCGAAGGCACCATCGACGCGATGGTCAACGTCGCCGGCGTGGTGGACTTCAACCCGCCGCTCGACGAGGCCCTGCTCACCAACGCCGCGGGGATGCAGAACCTCGTGGTGCTCGCCAAGTCGCTGGGCAACGTGCCGGTGCTGCACACCAGCACCTGCTACGTGGCGGGCTACCGCAGCGGGCGCGTGGAGGAGGTCGACCCGAGGCTCGACCCCTTCCCCTACTTCAAGGACATGCCCGACGCCCCGTGGGATCCGCACCGCGAGATCTCCGAGGGCCTGGCGCTGGCCGCGAGCGTGACGAAGCACGCCGACGACGCCAACCGCGTGGCGCAGTACGAGCGCGACGCGAAGGCCAACCTCGAGGCGAAGAAGGAGCCCACCACCGGGGCGATCTTCGCCGCGGAGGTGAAGAAGGTACGGGAGAAGTGGCTGTCGGCCGAGGGCGAGCGCGTGGGCATGGAGCGCGCGAAGTTCTGGGGCTGGACCAACACGTACACGTACACCAAGAGCCTCGGCGAGCAGGTGCTCGCGGGCTCCGGGCTGCCCTTCACCATCGTGCGCCCCGCGGTGATCGAGTCCTCCGTCGCCTTCCCCTCGCCGGGGTGGAACGAGGGCATCAACACCATGGCCCCGATCATGTTCATGTTCATGAGCGGGCACATGCAGATCCCGGCGCACCAGACCGCCGGGCTCGACATCATCCCCGTGGACATGGTCTCCGGCGGCATGATCCTGGCGCTGGCGGCCCTGCTCGAAGGCACGCACCAGCCCGCCTACCACCTCGGCACCAGCCACACGAACCCCGTCTCGATGCACCGCATCATCGAGGTGTCGGGGCTCTACAAGCGCAAGCACTACCAGCGCACCAGCAAGGGCAACCCCTGGACGAACTTCGTCCAGGCCCACTGGGAGCCCACGCCCGTCTCCAAGGAGGGCTTCTTCAGCCGCGGAGCGCCCGCCTTCGCCCGCGCCGCGAAGACCCTCTCGCAGCTCGCCCGCAAGGCCTCCGTGGGCCCCGCGGCGGTGCTCTTCGCGCCGACCTCCCGCGCGCTCAACTCCTACAGCGAGCTGGCGAAGCGCAACGGCGAGATCTTCGCGCTCTTCGTCCCCTTCATGGCCGAGACCGACTACCAGTTCGTGACCGACAACATGTCGGCCCTGGTGGCGCGGCTCAGCGACACCGACCGCGCGGCGCTCAACTGGGCCCCGGAGGCCATCGACTGGCGGCACTACCTGATGGAGGTCCACTACCCGGGCCTCGACCGCTGGGTGATGCCGCTCATCGAGGAGCGCCTCAACCGCCCGGCGAAGCCGCTGCGGGCCTACGTCTCGCTGCTCGACGTGCTCGACGAGGCGACGGAGCGCCACGAGCACCGCCCCGCGCTCCTGCGCATGGAGGGCGAAGGGCTCGCCCGGGTGTCCTTCCTCGAGTGGAAGGCGCGCTCCGAGGCCACCGCCGCGAGGCTCGTCGCCGAGGGCGTGAAGCCCGGCGACCGCGTGGTGCTCTGCGCGGGCAACCACCCGGCGTGGCCCATCGCGTACTTCGGCATCCTGCGCGCGGGCGCCGTGGCCGTGCCCACCGACGCCGCGATGGAGTCCGGGCCGCTCTCCAACGTGCTGCGCGCGTCGCGGGCGGTGGTGATCATCTGCGACGACAAGGTGCGAGAGCGCCTCGGCGCCCTCCCCGACCTCACCACCACCCCGGTGGACCTCCACGCCATCACCGCCGAGGACCCGACGCTCACCGCGCCGGCGATCGACGCCCCGACGGCCGACACGCTCGCGAGCGTGATCTACACCTCGGGCACGACCGGCACCCCCAAGGGCGTGATGCTCTCGCACGGCAACTTCTGCCGGCTCATCGCGTCGCTGGCTCCGGTGTTTCCGCTCGGCGAGGGCGACCGGGTGCTCTCGGTGCTGCCGCTGCATCACACCTTCGAGTTCACCTGCGGGCTGCTGCTGCCGCTCTCTCGCGGCTCGTCGATGGTCTACCTCGACGAGCTCACCGGCGAGCGCGTGGTCGAGGCGCTGCGCGACGCCAAGGTCTCCGCGATGGTGGGCGTCCCGGCGCTCTGGCAGCTCCTCGAGCGCCGCATCACCCAGCAGGTGAAGGACCTCGGCCCCGGCGCCGGGACCGTCTTCGACGCCGCGCTCGCGCTCAACCGCACGCTCGGCGAGAAGGTCGGCATCAACGTCGGCCAGGTGCTCTTCGGCCCGGTGCACGCGCGCCTCGGCGGCCGGCTGCGCTTCCTGATCTCGGGTGGCGCGGCGCTCCCCACGGAGACGGCGGAGATGTTCCGCGGGCTCGGGCTGCCGCTCGCGGAGGGCTACGGGCTCACCGAGGCGGCGCCGGTGCTCACCGTCGCCAGGGCCAGCTCCTCCGCGAAGCCCGGCAGCGTGGGCGGACCCATCCCCGGCGTCGAGGTGAAGATCCTCAACCCCGATCCGTCGGGCGTGGGCGAGGTGGTCGCGCGAGGCCCCAACGTGATGATGGGCTACGCCGACGACCCGGAGGCCACCGCCGCGGTGCTCTCCCCGGACGGCTGGCTGCGCACGGGCGACCTTGGGGCCATCGACAAGAAGGGCAAGCTCACCCTCGTCGGCCGCAGCAAGGACGTCGTGGTCGCCTCCAACGGGGAGAACATCTACCCTGACGACGTCGAGCGGGCGCTCGGCGAGGTGGCCCTGGTGAAGGAGCTCGTGGTGCTCGGCATCGCCGACACCCGAGGCGGAGAGCGCCTGGCGCTGCTGGCCGTGCCCGACCTGGAGGGCGTCGAGCCCGACGAGCGGGCGGCCCGGCGCGACCGCGCGCTGCGCAACCTGAAGAACGCCGTGCGCGACCTGCCGCCGGCCTGGCAGCCCGCGGTGGTGCTCCCCTACGACGCGACGCTCCCCCGCACGGCGACGCGCAAGGTGAAGCGCAACGAGGTGCGCCCCATCGTGGAGCGCCTCGTGGCGGCGACGACGCCCGCGCGCCCGGTGGCGGGCGCCGCGACGACGGACAACCCCGTGCGCAAGGCGATCGCGACCATCGCGCGCCGGCCGCTGGAGGACGTCACCGAGAAGACCCGGCTGCGGGGAGACCTCGGGTACGACTCGCTGATGGCGATGGAGCTCGCCGTGGCCCTGGAGGCGATCCGGGGCCGGCAGGTTCCGCAGGAGATGGTCACGCTGGAGACCGTCGGGGAGCTGGAGCGGGCGCTGGGGCTGGAGAGCGAGCACGCGCGGCTGCACGACGAGCCGAGGGCGACGGCCCCGACGGACGACGACGACGAGTTCAGGCTCGACGTGCCGGAGCCCCTGAAGGACGCGGCGAAGTCGGCGCTCTCGGTGCTGCAGCGCGAGTTCTACGCGACGCTGATGAAGCCCAGGGTGACCGGGCGCGCGTACATCCCGCACAACCGCAACGCGCTGGTGGTGGCCAACCACACGAGCCACCTCGACATGGGCTTCGTGAAGTACGCCCTCGGGACCTACGGCAAGAACCTCGTGGCCCTGGCGGCGCGGGACTACTTCTTCGACACGCCCCTCAAGCGCGCGGTGATGGAGAACCTCACCAACGTGGCGAGCTTCGACCGCGACGCGGGGCTGCACGAGACCCTCAACGAGGTCGGCGCGCTGCTCCGGGCGGGCAAGACCGTGCTGATCTTCCCGGAGGGGACGCGCAGCCCCGACGGGCGGATCCAGAAGTTTCTCGGGGCCGTCGGGTTCCTGGCGCTGCACCACGAGGTGGACGTGCTGCCGGTGTGGCTCGGCGGAACCTACGAGGCGATGCCCAAGAGCCGGATGGTGCCGACGAAGCGGGACATCACCGCGCGCATCGGCCCGTCGCTGGACTTCGAGCAGCTCCGCCGGCTCACCAAGGGGATGAAGCCCGTGGAGTCGGCGCGCACCGTGGCGCGGCTCGCGCAGCGGGCGGTGGAGGCCCTGCGCGACGGCGCGGTGCTCGACCTCTCGACGCTGGCCGACGCGAAGGAGGAGGCGCCCCGCAAGCACCCGCTGGTGGCGCTCTTCGAGGAGCTCCCGAAGCGCTTCCTCCAGGGCCGGGTGGAGAACCCGGTGAGCTTCTACTTCACCCTCGGGGCCGAGCCCGAGGCCAAGTGGACCGTGCAGGTCGACGCGACGCAGTGCCGCGTGGTCATGGGCAAGAGCGAGGGCGGCACCGCGGACTGCGTGCTCAAGACCAGCCCGGAGCTGTTCACTCGCATCGTGCGCGAGGGCTACGAGCCCGGGGTCGCGGAGTTCATGTCGGGGCAGGTGAAGTCCAACGACGTGAGCCTGCTGCAGACCTTCACGCGCGCCTTCCAACTGGGTTGAAGCACCGACTGAGGCAACGATGAAGGCACTGGTCACCGGCGCGACGGGATTCCTTGGCAGCCACCTGGTCGACGCGCTGGTGGCGCGAGGCCACGAGGTGGTCGCGCTCGCGCGCACCCCGGCTCGGATGAAGCCCCGCGCGGGGGTCACCGCGGTCAAGGGAGACATCCTCGACGCGGACTCCCTCAAGGCGGCGATGGAGGGCTGCGAGGCGGTCTTCCACTGCGCCGGCGTGGTGTCGCGAGACCCCGGCGACGGGGAGCTGCTCTGGCGCACCCACGTGCTCGGCACCCGCAACGTGGCGCAGGCGGCGAAGGGCGCCGGGGCGAAGCGGATGATCCACGCGAGCACCAGCGGCACCGTGGCCATCAGCGAGGACGCCACGCAGGTCTCCCGCGAGGACGACCCGACGCCCTACGCGCTCATCGAGAAGTTCCCCTACTACCGCTCCAAGCTCTACGCCGAGCAGGAGGCGCTGCGGGCCAACGGCGAGGCGCTGGCGGTGGTGAGCGTCAACCCGTCGCTGCTGCTCGGTCCGGGCGACGAGTTCGGCTCCTCCAGCGGGGACGTGAAGGACTTCCTCGACCGGAAGATCCCCGCGATCCCTTCGGGCGGCGTGGCCTTCGTCGACGCGCGCGACGCGGCCGAGGCGATGGCCCTCGCCCACGAGAAGGGAACCCCCGGGCGGAGGTACCTCATCAACGCCAGCAACTGCACCCTGCGGGAGTTCTTCGACCGGCTGGAGCGGGTGAGCGGGGTGAAGGCCCCGACGCTTCGGCTGCCGCCCTCCAGGGCGCTGGCCAGGTTCGGCGCGCAGCTCATGGAGGCCGGCGCGAAGTTCGCGGGGGTCAAGGCCCCGGTCGACGCCGCGAGCGTCGAGATGGCGCAGCTCTACTGGTACTGCGACAGCGCCCGGGCCACGCGAGAGCTCGGCTGGAGCCCGCGCGACCCGATCTCCACCCTCGCGGACACGGTCGACGACCTCCGCGGGCGAAACACCTTCAAGTCACTTCACTGAGCGAGCGCCCGGCCGACGAACGGCCGACGGGCTCCCCCCGCATCAGCGCCTTGGCGCACGGGGCGATCACCTCCGAGAGCGCCTCCCTCACCGCCGCCGCGTGCTCCTCCGCGCCGAGTCTCCCCCACGCCCTCCAGGCCCGAGCGTCGACGCCCGCCTCCACGACCAGCGCGGCCGGAGCGCGGGAGAGCGCGTCGGCGAAGCAGCGCCCGGCCACGCCTCGCAGGCTCGGGTGCTCCCTGAGCGCCCAGGCCACGAAGCGCCACGCCAGGTGCGCGTGCCGCTCCTCGTCCGCCGCGATGCGGGTGAGCGCCGAGACCGCCTCGGGCTCCGTCGCGCCCCGTAGCTGCGCCTGCGCCACGAGCGCGGCGATGGTCTCGCCCACGCAGCCCTCGACGATGGCGTCGCGCAGGGACTTCTCCGCGCAGATTCCGTCGAGCGCCCCGCCCACGTCGAGCGGACCCGGCCCCTCGGAGGAGCCGTCGAGCCGGGAGGCCAGCGCGAGGCACGAGCGCGCGTGGGCGACCTCGTCGAGCGCCGCCTGCTGCGCCTCGGCCAGCAGCGAGGGAGGAGCCCCCAGGGCCATGAGCTCGAGGGTGAAGCGGGCGAAGGAGGCCACCGAGGCGTGCTCCATCCGGCCGTCGTCGCGCCAGCGCCTCGCGAGCGCCGCGCGGGTCGTCGCGTCGAGCCCCGCGACCTCGCCCTCCGAGGCCACCGACCACGCGGAGGCCTCGACCATCGTCGCCGCGCGGGCCTCGCCGAGGACCACCATCGGGCGACCGCAGCAGGCCATGTCGCACCAGAGGTAGCAGCACTCGTCGCCCTCGCGCTCGACCGCGTAGGCGGGGTTGCAGCACCCGCTCTGGACATACCTGGGGGAGTAACAACCGTTGGGCTCGGAGGGCACGTCGAGCGGCGGGAGACCCGCGTCGCCCGCGCCGGCGTCCTCGGGAGGGCGCAGCCCCGGCGGGTTGCGGATGCGGTCCTCGACCTGAGCGCGCGTCATGCACTGGCGCTTGCCCCGACCGGTCGGACACTGCGGCGCCACGTCGACCGCCGGCGCGTCGAGCGCGTCGGGACGGTCCTCCGCGGGGATCACGTCGATGGGGGTGCCGGTGTCGACGGGCGTCCCCGTGTCGGGCGGCGTGACCCGATCGACGGGCGCTCCGAGGTCGATGCCGGTGTCCGCGGAGGCGTCCGTGGCGGTCACGGAGTCGGCGCAGCCCAGCGGCAGCAGCGGGGCGAGCGCGGCGAGGAGCCCTGTTCGGAAGCGGGTGGAGTTGCGCATGATGCGCTGGAGCATGGCACCGAAGGGTGCCGCTCAGAAAGGCAGGGACGGTCAGAGCGCGATGCGCTGGAGCGTGCCGGCGTTGTCGATGCCGTAGAGGTTGCCGCTCGCGGAGAAGAGGTGGCGGATGTCGCTGAGGTCGGCCCCGGTGAGCTCCTCGTACGAGCCGTCTTCCAGCGTGGTGGCGCCCAGCGAGCCGTCTTCCTCGACCGCGTAGAACACGCCCTGGTGGATCGTCGCCGCCAGCGTGTCGTCGTAGGCCCCTTCGGCGCCGAAGAGTTCCCACTCGCCGCTCTCGGCGTCGACCTTGTAGAGCGAGCCGTCGTTCTCCAGCACGTAGACGTAGCCCTGCCAGAAGAAGAGCGCCGCGGTGTCGTAGCCCTCTCCGAGCTCCGTGGCGTCGCCGCCGTCGACCGGCATCGCGAAGAGGCTTCCCTCGTCGTCGACGTAGTAGACCGTGCCGTCGGCCGCGTCGGCGGCGACCACGTCAGCCCACGCGCCGTCCTCGCCGATCTGCTCCCACTCGCCCGAGGTCGGGTCGATCTGGTAGAGCGTGCCGCTCTCCTCGATGGCGTAGAGCAGGCCCTCGTCGGTGCCGTCGGCGAGCAGCAGCCGGGTGTTGTAGCCCTCGCCGAGCTGCTTGAAGGTGCCGTACTTCGCGCTCGTCGAGTAGAGCGAGCCGCCATCCTCGTAGGTGAAGAGCTTGCGCCCGAGGCCCACGCCGGTGACCGTGTTCTTCCACACGCCGACGTCGCTCTCCTGGATCTTGCTGACCATCTTCGACTCCTCCATTCGCGCCTGGGGAATCCTTCTCCCCCGCGCGGGCGGCGCACCCTCGCACAGACTCCCCCGCCCGCGCCATCACCCCGTTTGCCAGCGCGCGGACTTTCCGCGGGGAGCGCTCGGGGCGGTGCTAGCGTCCGGGGCCATGAGCGAGCGCGCGGAGGACGACATCGAGCTCCCGGCCGCCCTCTCTTCGATGCGCCGCTTCGCCCTCGACGACGCGCTGCTGCTCTTCGACCGGCGCACCGGGCTCACCGCCCTCTGCGACGGACCCGAGACCCTCGGCCTCCGGATGCGCGCGCCTCGGGTGGTGCAGTTCGCGATCACCAACGCCTGCAACCTGGCGTGCACCTTCTGCTCTCGCGACGCGAACGCCGCCAGCGGCTGGAGCGCCGACGAGGCCTTCGCGCTGCTCCGCGACCTCGACGAGAGGGGCACGCTGGAGGTCGCCTTCGGCGGCGGCGAACCCCTCGCCTTCAAAGGGTTCTCGGCCCTGGTGCGGAGGCTCTCCGAGGAGACCTCGCTGGCGGTGAGCCTCACCACCAACGGCGCGCTCCTGACCGACGCCATGGCCGGGGCCCTCGCTCCCTTCGTCGGGCAGATCAGGGTCTCGGTCTACGACGACGTCGACCACCGCCCGGCGCTCGCCCGACTCGCCGCGCGTCGGGTGCGCTACGGCGTCAACTGGCTGGTCACCCCTGAGCGCCTCGCCTCGCTGGAGGCCTTCGTGCTCGACCTGGCGGGCCGCGGCTGCCGCGACGTCCTGCTGCTCTCCTACAACGGGCGCGACCCGGCGATGCACCTCTCGGGGGCGGAGTCCGAGGCGCTCGCCGGGCGGGTGCGGGCGCTCTCCCGCGCGCTGGGAGGGCGCATGACCGTGAAGCTCGACGTGTGCTGGGGCGAGCGGATGGAGGCCGTCCCGCAGCTCTTCGAGGCCCGGGCGTGCCCGGCGGGGAGGGAGTTCGTCGTGGTGACCAGCGACCGCCGGGTGAGCCCCTGCAGCTTCCACCACCGCTCCTTCCCCTTCGCCGACACCGACGAGCTGCTGCGCGTCTGGCGCGAGCAGCGCGAGGCCCTGGCGACCCCGGCCGAGCAGCCCGGCTGCGCGCGCTCCCCGGGCTTCGGTCTCGGCGACCTGCTCCGACCCCTCACGCTCCTCCGGTGAACTGTGATGCGCATCCGGCTCTTCCACGCCTTCGCGAGCAACAACAGCGGCAGCTACACCATCGTCGGGCGCTTCTCCGACGAGGCCAGCGCCGCGGAGGTCGCCCGGGTGCTCCAGCAGGCCAGCGACGTCCACGACGCGTGGCACTCGGCCAGCCCGTGGGACGACACGGGCCCGGCTCCCCTCGACGCGTTCGTGCGGGAGCAGGGGCTCCGCGAGGCGAAGCACGGCCGAGGCGACGACTGGCCCTGCCACGGGGAGAAGCCCTCGGTGGTCGCGCTCGGCCGTCAGGTGGTGGTCCACGCGCCGTACACCGTCACCCTCCCGTCGGTCTTCGGTGAGCTCTTCTATGCGAAGGGCGGCCGCGTCGAGGCGGAGATCGACCACGCGCACGAGCCGCTCGCGGTGGAGTTCGCCTGGTACCCGAAGGACCTGAACTACGGAGACCCTCGCATCGAGCCCGCCCTCGATGCCTTCGAGGCGCTGGTGCGCCCGGAGCTCGACGCCCTCGTCGCCCGCCCCGAGTACGACAAGCGCCCGCCGATCGCGCCCGCGTGGCACCGGGGCTTCTGGGGGCAGCGGCACCTGTCGGTGGTCTTCGCCGACCTGGTCGCCGGAGTGAAGGCCGTACAGCGCATCGCCGACGCGTGCGGGATGAACCTCACCCTGCGCCTCACGGAGTGCCCCCACGAGGTCGAAGACCCCTTCGCGCTGCTGCGGCTGCCGAAGGTCTCGCACGGGCTCCACCGGGTCATCCTGTGGAGCGAAGGCCCCCACCGCGTGGCCGCGATGAGGGCCCTGCGCGAGGTGATGGCCTGCGGGCTCGACGAGGCCAGGGCGATGCTCGAAGGGCTGCCGAAGGAGGTGCTGGTGGACGTGAGCGAGCGCGAGGCCGAGCGGGCGGCGACGGTGCTCAGCGGCGCGGGCTGCGACGCCGAGGTGGTCGCCCCTAGACGCTAGCGACGGCGAGCGCGCCTGGAGGCAGCGGCGCCACCACGCAGTCGCCGTCGGTGCCGTCCTCCCAGACGAGGCAGGTGAAGTCGATGGTCGCATCGAGCGCGATCATCGGGTGGTGCCACACGCCGGGGCGGTAGCTCACGCCCTGCGTGGCGCCCGCGACGAAGGCCCTCGCGGTGGAGAGGTCGGGCGAGTCACCGCCCAGCGCCACCAGCACCAGGTAGCGGCGCGCGTTCATCGGGACGAACACCTGCGTCGAGAGCGGGTGCTTCTCCAGCAGCGCGACCTCCATGGGCCACACCGTCTTCGGCGAGCAGCGGAAGCTGCACACGTTGAGCGAGGCCCCGGGGCGCAGCGAGGCGAGCTCCGCGAGGTGGTCGCGGCGCGCGGCGGTGCCCTGGTTGGCGGGCTTCGCGGGGACGTCGGAGCGGTCGGCGGAGAGCACGTCCCCGAAGGGCGCGTAGGCCTCCGCGGTGAGGGCCTCGGGGGTGAGCGCCCGCACCATCAGCTACCGCGGTAGGTGCTGTAGCCGAAGGGGCTCAGCAGCAGCGGGACGTGGTGGTGCTGGCCCGCGTCGCGCACATGGAAGACGATCACGGCCTCGGGGAAGAAGCCCTCCACGCCGAGAGAGCCGAAGTAGAGGTCGGTGTCGAAGGTGAGCCGATAGACCCCGACCGCGAGGCGCATCGATGGCGGGACGAGCGTGCGGAGGCGGCCGTCGTCGTCGGTCACGCCGGAGCCCACGGGGGCCCAGGCGCCGTCGTCCACGCGGTGCTCGAGGGTGATCGGGACGCCCGCTGCGGGCCGGCCTCGCGCGGTGTCGAGGACGTGGGTGGTGATGCTGTTCATGGTTCGAGGAGCTTCTCCAGCCGGAGTCGGGTGATGCGGTGCTGCTCGGCCGCGGCGACGCGCAGCTCGGCGGCGGGGTCGTTCTTCATCCGCGACCGGGCGATGGTGAGCATCTCGTCGAGGCTCCGCCCGGTGGCGCACACGATGTAGATGAATCCGAAGCGGGCCTCGTAAGCCCGGTTGATCTCCGCCAGCTCGGCGCGCATCGCGTCGGTGGCGCCCTGGGTGCCCGACTGCTCGGCGCTCGACCAGGCCTTCGCGGTGGCGCCCTGCCCCGCGGCGGCCTTCTTCTCGCCGATGCGAGGGTGCGCCCGGAAGGCCTCGTGCCAGTCGTCCGAGGAGGTCCATGACCAGGTGGCGTCGGCGGTCGAGAGCAGGTCGGCGACGGTGGCGTAGGGCTGGCCCTCGCGCATCCACTCGATCCACCGCGACGAGCCGCAGCAGGCCCGAAGCACCGCCTCCGCCGCCGAGGGGGTGAGGGTGTTGAAGCGACGCAGACCGAGTCCCTGCCGGGCCTCCGCGGAGAGCGTCCCGAAGGCGCGCAGCCGGCTCACTCCGCCGTCGGGGAAGACCTCCAGCCGAAGGTGCGTGGCCTCCCCGGCGGGCAGCAGCTCGTCCTCGAACCAGTGGCGCGTGTCGGCCTGGAGCTTCGTCCTCGGCAGCAGCTCTCGCCACGCGTGCTCGTCGGCGAGGCGCGCCTCACCGCCCTCCCCCGTGGCGTCGCAGACCATCACCCGGCAGGTGTCGGGGTAGTTGCCCTTGAAGTGGTGGGTGTCGATGACCAGCCGGGAGAGCACACCGCGCGCGGCGAGCTTCACCAGGGCCCAGTCGTGGTGAGGGCCGCGGCTGCGTCGGGTCTCCCAGCCGTCGCCCATGTTGAGCGCCCGGTCGGGCATGATGAGGTTTCGCCGCTCGCCGAAGAACATGTCGCTGCACGTCACCACGTGGGCGCCGTTCTCCGCGGCCGCGAGGTCGACCTCGCCGCGGGCGTGGCCGGTGCGCTTCCAGTCGGGGACGGCCTCGCCGAAGACCCGGAGTCTCGCCACGCCCCCGTCGGGAAAGATGTTCAATCGCACATGCGAGAACGCATACGGAACCTCGATGGAGAAGAGGTTCTTCGAGTCGCCGTTCAACACCGACTTCGGGAGCACCTCGATCCACTCCATGGAGGGGTCGGTGAGCTCCTCGATGCGGGCGTCGGAGCGCGCCGCGCAGGCCTCGATGGAGCAGTGCGAGGGGAAGTTTCCACGGAAGAAGGCCGTGTCGACCACCACGCCGCGGATCACCCCCGGCACGCCCAGCCGCACGATGGCCCAGTCATGGCCCGCGACGCGCTTCCGTCGGCTCTCCCAGCCGTCCATCCACTTGCCGCGGTCGGTGTACTCGTGCGGCAGGAAGACGGCGTCCGCGGGCTTGAGGAGGTTCTCCTTCTCGGCGAAGAAGTCGTCGCTCGCCGCGATCACGGCGCCCCGCAGGCGCAGCGAGGCGAGGTCCATCAGTTCGGTGAAGGGGGCTTGTGTCATGAGCGTGTGATCCAGCGGCCGGAGGGGGCGATTGTGTGGGTGCGGTCGAAGGCCGGAGCGCCGCGGAGGAAGGTCTGTCGCACGACCCCGCGCAGGGTCTCTCCCTCGTAGGGGGTGAGCTTGTTGCGATGATGGATGAAGGGCGCGCTCACCACGAAGGTCTCGTCGGGGTCGAGCACCACCAGGTCGGCGTCCATGCCCTCGGCGATGGCGCCCTTGCGGCCCGCGATGCCCGCGTGCTTCGCCGGGGCGCGGCACATCCACTCCACCACCTGGTCGAGCCCGATGCCCCGGGCGTGCGCCTCGCTCCACACCGCGGAGAAGCTGAACTGGAGCCCCGCGATGCCTCCCCAGGCCGCCATGAAGTCGCCGGACTCCACCCGCTTCAAGTCGGGAGTGCACGGCGAGTGGTCGGAGACGACCATGGAGATCAGCCCGTCTTGAAGGGCCTTCCAGAGCCGATCGCGGTTGCCGCGGTCTCGGATGGGAGGGGCGCACTTGTACCAGGTGGCCCCATCGGGCACCTGCTCGGCCGTGAAGTGGAGATAGTGCGGAGCGGTCTCTGCGGTGAGGGGAACGCCCTCGTCGCGCGCCCTCGCCAGCGTCTCCAGCGCCCCCGCAGACGAGAGATGCACGACGTGGACGGGCGTCCCGATCTCCTTGCAGAGCCGATAGAGAAGGGCCACGGCCTCGTCCTCCGCGGCGGGGGGACGGGAGCGCAGCCAGGTCGAGTAGGCGCGGCTGTCGGGCGGCGGAGACTCTTCGGACATCGCCCTCGCGGCGGCATCCAGGGGACCGGGCAGCTCGGCGTGCACCATGAACACGGCCCCAGTGCCGTGGAGCCGGATGAGCGCGCGGCGCACGTCGTCGGCGTCGACGCAGGGAAACTCATCGACCCCGGAGGGCGCAAGGAAGCACTTGAACCCGAGGGCTCCCCGGCCGAGCACGTCGGCGAGCACCGAGGTATCGCCCCGGGTGTTGTCGGGGATCGCTCCTCCCCAGAGGCCCACGTCGACGGAGCATCGGCCGTCCATGGTCTCGGCCTTGGTCATCAGCCCCGCGGCGGTGGTGACCGGGGGAAGGCTGTTGAGGGGCATGTCGACCACGGTGGTGATGCCCCCGGCGGCGGCGGCGCGCGTGGCGCTCTCGAAGCCCTCCCACTCGGTGCGACCGGGCTCGTTGATGTGGACGTGGGTGTCGACCACGCCGGGCATCAGCACGTGGTCGCCCACGTCGATCGACCCGACTCCTGCGTGGAAGTCGGCGTGCTCGGAGACGCGGGTGATGCGCCCGTCGCGGACGTGCACCGTGGCGGCGCGGGTGCCCGCGGGGGTCACCACGCGCGTGCTGCGAAAGACCTTCTCTTCGGCCATGGCGGTGTGAGGGCTCCCTTCAGTCTTCCTTCGCGCCCTGATCGATCCAGGCGCCGATGCGGGCTCGCTCTTCGTCGGTGATGTTGGTCGCGTTGTTGAGCGGCATGTTGCGCAGGCTCACCACGCGGAGCTTGATGCGCTCCTTCCACTGCGAGACCTGCGAGTAGCGTTCGAAGATGATCCCGCTGGGGGCGACGGTGACCGCGGGGTTGGTCGGGTGCGTGGAGTGGCAGGGGACGCACCGCGCCTGGAAGATGGGCTCCACGTCGGCCCAGCGCTGCGGGCCGGTGACGCTGCTCTCGCGGTGGCCGAAGCCCGCGGGGTAGGAGAAGAAGATCAGCGTCGCCACGCAGGTGGCGAAGAACACCAGCGTGGTCGGGAGAAACCAGCTCCGCCAGGTGAAGCGGATGTTCATGAAGTGGCGGATGAGGGCGCTGCCGAAGGCGAGCACCAGCAGCACCGCCCAGTTGAGCGCGTGGCCGAAGGTGAGCGGGAAGTGGTTGCTGATCATGATGAACAGCAACGGGAAGGTCATGTAGTTGTTGTGGATGGAGCGCGCCTTGGCCTGGTAGCCCTTGGCGAGGTTCTGCTTGCGGTGCTCCCTCGTGGCGTCGACCAGCTCGCGCTGCGACGGCATGATGACCATCCACACGTTGCCGGTCATGAGCGTGCCCAGCATCACGCCCACGTGCATGTAGGCCGCGCGCCCGCTGAGGTAGTGGAAGAGCACCCCGGAGAGCCCCAGCACGATCGCGATGGAGAGCAGAAACGACAGCGTCTGGCGCTTGCCCAGGGGGGAGCGCCAGAGCAGGTCGTAGAGCACCCACGAGGCGGCCACGCAGCCGAGGCCCAGGAGCACCGCGCGGCCGCCGGTGATGCGAGAGACCGCGGCGTCGGTCATGAGCGCGGCGCCGCCCATGTAGTAGACGAGCACCAGCAGCGAGATGCCGCTCAGCCAGGTGACGCCGTTCTGCCACTTGAACCAGTGGAGCACCTTCGGCAGCGCGCCCGGCTCGGGGTTGAGCTTCTTCACCTGGTAGAAGCCGCCGCTGTGGATCATCCAGTTCTCCCCGATGAGCCCCTTCTCGGGGTCGTCGGGCATCACCAGGTTGCGATCGAGCCAGTTGAAGAGCATCGAATTGCCGATCCACATGATGCCGGCGATGAGGTGTACCCATCGCGCGATGAGGTGGAGCAGCTCGGTCAGGGACGACATGGCGCGCGACTATAGACAGGTGCGCGCCGACGGCAATCGCGCCGTCAGCGGGGCATCACCGCGAGGTCGTTGATGCGCCAGCGACCACCGACGGCGGCGGTGTCGAGCAGGTGGCAGCCGGTGCTCGCGCCGCCGAAGCGCACGATCGAGTACTGGGTGCCGGTGAGCTCGCAGATGGCCGCGGCCTGGTCGTTCTCGTCGGGGAAGGCCACCGCGCGGGTGATGTTGGGGCACGGCTCGGAGCAGCGCACCGCCGGGATGAAGACCTCCGACACGGTGGACGACGCGACGGGGCTGCTGGCGACGTAGACCGTCGGCGTGGTGCCCGAGCCGGAGAAGGGCATCGCGTAGTGGCCGCGGCGGTCGACGGTGCGGTAGGCGTGCACGGCCTGGGCGTTGTTGCGGTTGGCGATGAGCGCGGGCGTGGTCGCCGAGTGGAAGCCGCTGCTCGACGGGGACATCACGAAGGCCGAGTACCCGCTCCCGCTCTCGGCGGGGCGGAGCTGGAGGTACTGGCCCTGGTTGCCCGGGTAGCCCGTCATCCAGAGCACGCTCAGGCCGAACTGCATGTTGCGGTTCCAGGCCTGGACCTCGCGGAGGTTGTTGTTGCGGTGGTCGAAGACGCGCACGTTGCCGACGCTGCCGGGCGTCGATCCGCCCGCGAAGGTGTAGGCCACCGCGAAGCTGCCGGAGCCGTTGGAGATGATCTCGAAGACCGAGCGGGGCTGACCGGCGGCGGCCACGTCGCGGATGAGCGCGCCGCTGCTGGCGTCCACCACGCTGACGGCCTCGTCGTTGACCACGATGAGCTGCGGACCGCCGAGGTCGCTCAGGGTGTCGAAGGCCACGCCGACGGCGCGAGGGTGCGCGATGGTGAGCGGCAGGTCGGCGCAGGCGCGGTCGTCGGCGAAGGACCAGCGGAGCAGGCGCGAGGCGTTGGAGTCGAGGTTCTCCGCGACGGCCACGAGGTAGGGCGCGCGGCACTCCGTCGGGATCACCCCGGTGTCCACCGGCGGAGTGCCCACGTCCACCGGCGGAGTGCCCACGTCCACCGGCGGAGTGCCCACGTCGACGGGAGGGTTCCCGGTGTCGCGAGGGGGAGTTCCGGTGTCCGTCGGGGGGGTGCCGAGATCGGTGGGGGGAGAGCCCGTGTCTGTCGGGGGCGTGCCAGCGTCGCCGACGGCGCGGCCGCCGAGGAAGTGGTCGAAGTCGATGCTGCACCCGGCGAGGAGCGTCAGCGCGCAGAGGGTGAGCGGTCGAAGCACGGCGGACATCTGCCGGGGGTTGTCGCAGAAGCCGACGCCCCCGTCACGCTCCCGGCCGACGCGCCGCATCTGGACATATCCCGTCACCGTCGCTTGCGTGAGGGCGCGGGGCGGCGCCATAGCTCCCTGCGCGATGCAGCTCATCATCACGGAGAAGCCCAGCGTGGCCCGCGACCTCGCCCGAGCGCTCGGGGTGCGCGGCGGGGGTCAGGGATGCATCGAGGGCGACGGGCGGGTCATCACCTGGTGCCTCGGCCACCTGGTGGAGTTCGAGGAGCCCGACGCCTACGACCCCGGGTGGAAGCCCTGGCGGCTCTCCTCGCTGCCGATGCTGCCGGAGACCTTCCGGCTGCGGCCGGTGAGGAGCTCGGCGTCGCAGTGGAAGGTGGTGCGCTCGCTCTTGCGAGACCGGCGCTTCGACGAGGTGGTCAACGCCTGCGACGCGGGCCGGGAGGGGGAGCTCATCTTCCGGCTGTGCCACGAGCTCGCCGGGGCGCGGGCGGCGGTGCGGCGGCTCTGGATCTCCTCGCTCACCGAGGCGTCCATCCGGGAGGGCTTCGCCCGGCTGGAGCCGTCGGCCCGCTATGACGCCCTCGGCGACGCGGCGCGCTGCCGGGCCGAGGCCGACTGGCTGGTGGGCATCAACGCCACGCGCGCGGTGACCGTGCGGGGGCGCAGCGCGGGGAGCGACGCGCTCTTCTCCGTGGGGCGCGTCCAGACCCCGACGCTGGCGATGCTGGTGGCCCGAGACCAGGCGATCCGGGCCTTCGTGCCGAAGGACTACTGGGAGCTCGCGGGGGAGTTCACCACCGCGGAGGCCGTGCGCTTCACGGCCCGGTGGACCGCCGAAGGGAGGCAGCGCCTCGCCCGCGCCGAGCTGGCGCAGTCGCTGGTCGAGCGGGTCTCGTCCAGGGTGGGATCGCCCCACGGTCCGAGGGTGGAGTCCATCGAGACGAAGCGTCAGCGGGTGTCAGCCCCGATGCTCTTCGACCTCACCTCGCTGCAGCGCACCGCCAACGGGCGCTACGGCTTCTCGGCGCAGCGCACCCTCGACCTCGCGCAGGCCCTCTACGAGAAGCACAAGGTGCTCACCTACCCTCGCACCGACTCGCGGCACCTCCAGAAGGGGATGCTCGCCACGCTGCCGGAGGTGATCCGCTCGGTGGGCGCCCAGCCGGAGTACTCGGCCTTCGCCAACACGTTGCTCCAGTCGCCGCTGCCTCGCTCGGGGAGGGTCTTCGACGACGGCAAGGTGCGCGACCACCACGCGATCATTCCCACGGAGCACAAGGGCTCGCTCGGCGCGCTCAGCGGCGATGAGCGCAAGCTCTTCGACCTGGTGGCGAGGAGGTTTCTGGGGGTGTTCTACCCCGACGCGGAGTTCGACCAGACGGTGGCGGTGGTGGTCGTGGGCGAAGGCGCTCCGGCCCGCAAGGCGACGGCGAAGCGTGGCCCGAAGGACGACGAGAGGAGGGACGACGAGGCCGACGACCGGCTGCTCGACGCGCTGCCTCCGCCGCCCGATCGCTTCGTGGCGAGGGGGCGGGTGCGGGTGTCGGCGGGCTGGCAGGAGGTGGCGGGCTTCGGCGACGACGAGCCCACGGCGAAGGGCGCGAAGGACGATGCCCAGTCGCTCCCGGCGCTGAGGGAGGGAGAGGCGCTCCGGGGGCGCTACACCCCCGAGAAGAAGCAGACGCAGGCGCCGAGGCGCTACAACGACGCGACCATCCTCGGGGCGATGGAGTCCGCGGGGCGCCAGGTGGACGACGAGGCGCTGAGAGAGGCGCTGAAGGACCGGGGGCTCGGCACGCCCGCCACGCGCGCGTCGATGATCGAGACGCTGATCACCCGCGGGTACGCCGCGAGGGAGCAGAAGTCGCTGGTGTCGACCCCCCTGGGAGAGGCGCTCATCGACGGGCTGCCGGTGCCCGCGCTGGCCTCCGCGGAGCTCACCGGGGCGTGGGAGGAGCGCCTGTCGCGCGTGGCCCGCGGGGAGGAGAAGCGCGACGACTTCATGCGCGACATCAAGGACGTGGTGCGCGACCTGGTGAAGCGCGTGGCCGCGGCGCCGGGCATCGCGGCGCCCGGAGCGACGAGGGCGAGGGCCGAGCGCAGGAGCGCGCCGGCGAGGGAGCCCGCGGCGAAGCAGGCGACGGCGGAGTCGGGCGCTCCGGCGCTGGGGAGCCGCACGGGCGTGGTGTGCCCGGTGTGCGGCCAGGGGACGCTGATCGTGGGGCGCCGCGCGTGGGGGTGCTCCCGGTGGAAGGAGGGCTGCGGGGCGGTGTTTCCCTTCGAGGGGGGGATGCCCGGCGCGAAGCCCGCGGCGAAGCCGAAGCGGGTGCGCAAGCCGGGCGCGAAGCCCGCGAAGCCGAGGAGCAGGAAGGGCGAGGGGTGAGCGCAGGGGGAGTCGTCTGGGATTCGGAGTACGAGCGAGAGGCCGTCGGCGGGGAGTCCCCGGTACGACCGCGAGGCCGACGACAGGGAGTTTCCGGTACGACCGCGAGGCCGACGGCGACCAGAGCCAGACCGCGACCGTGAGGGAGCGGGAGCGACCTACCACGCTGCCAGTCGTCGTCCGGAAACGTGGTCGGTCTCCGGGCAGAGGCGACGTCAGAATTCCGCACTGGGGTGGCGTGGTAGGTCGCTCCCGCT